>Ga0209671_1005472_pt1 | contig 12863 bp, 8 predicted proteins | sample WorMetHERISLAND2_2_FD_187401 | JGI IMG/M metagenome (GOLD analysis project Ga0209671, IMG submission 187401) | Marine gutless worms symbiont microbial communities from Max Planck institute for Marine Microbiology, Germany - Olavius geniculatus... | ecosystem: Host-associated > Annelida >... | reverse complement strand
ATTTTTGACTGATCCACCCGTGTGACAGACAGACGGACAGACAGAATTGCGATGGCTAAGACGCGCTGAAAGCAGTAGCTGCTTTCGCGCCCAACTATTCCTGTCAGAAATAGTTAGTTTCACAGTTTAAACACATGTGCGTGTGTACAGTATAGTGTTTCGATTTAGGCCTTGGCCTTCTGACTGATGACTAGGCCTAGTTGTTCAGACGTCGTCGGACACAGTGGCCGTGTTTTAGGTGTCACTAGTTCACTTTGCAAGAGAAAACATGGAAATGCAAAAAGATCGCAATAGCAGCAGCAGAGAGCAGCATCTGTTGCACACCAGTTTATCACGCGATGCAGAAGTAAGCGACTGACATAACAAAAGTAATATTTTTATATATACTATATTTCGCATGAAGCAGCTCTATACAACTGACTAAAGCTTGGTTTCTCCTGAATATGGTTAAGATCTATGTGTCGTGGATGACCAGACAGAAGTGCCATGTCATGAAGTACGGCTTAGCTGGGTGCGCATCACGGTCACTAATCTGTGGCCCCCAAGAGCCAGTAGATTACAAGGTTGACTGTCATGCAGCAGTGTGTCTACCAAATGACGTTCAGAAATGTTTATGAATTTAAGAAGCAACTGGTGAAGTCTGGATTGGTCTGGAGCAGAACATTATCGACACTGCTGTCAATGAACGGAGAAAGCATCTGCGTGCCTGTGTTCACACAATGGGCCAACATTTCGATCAATTTTATTGTAGGCAGTTAAAAAACGAAACAATTTGTACGTTCGTTTGTATTGCGATGTTTGTTTGGTGATGCATATTAGATTTTGCATGTAGATCTGTTGTAGCTCTAGCGTATTTCATTTTTTTCTTATTGATATTGTACCAATTCTGCTATGTTATGTTCTGTTTTGCAATGGCGTTTGACCGTTGTTTAATAAAAGATTACTTACTTACTTACTATGGGTAAAAATGTAATATTTCGTTGGTTATTCTTTCGCCAAGTAGTGCAGGAACAGACGTTAAATGAGGTGGGAAACTGAATAGTCATTTGATGGCTAGTTGTCTCATGAATATTTTTACAAAAAATTATCACAATCCGAAAATTTTTATTCAAGTTACAATCGAAAATGTTCGGGATGTTTTTTGAGACACAGTGTACAAAGACTTCGAGTATAGCTATCTGCAGAGGAGTGGAGATACCATCATCAAATTACGTGAAGCCACTCAGGGAGTAGAGCCCCAAATACAACAGGGCTCTAATCACAGAGGTGTCGATACTGAGGTACTTTTAAGCGCCGGCAAACACCTGCCTTCCATCAGACGCAGTACGCAAGAGAATTGATGATGCTTTTTCTGTATCTTCGAGTGCGACACAATTAATGATGCTGGCGACAGTACCACAACGATTCGAGTGCTTATTAACAAATCTCGATGAGACATATTATAGGCGCTATACATCAATCTCTAGCAGCCGACGACTCGAATATAACATTTAATTAATACGACGTAACTAGATAGTAGCTATGCATCGCTGTTGTCATTTTTGCACTGGAGCGCAGCGAGACTAATTTCGTGTCAAATTCGTGTACTGCATCATTCGATTAACTTCTCACGCAGCCGTTTAAAATATGATTACCATTTCCACGTAAATCCACACACTTGCAAATAGGCTTACGAACGCGCATAATTAGTAGGTTAGCAGATCCGCCGCTCAGTACTGCCAGCCACGTTCCAATCTTTGGTGGTCACCCTGGTGCTGTCCAGACTGGACTACGGAAACGCCGTACTGATCGGTCTTCCGGCTTATCTGGTGCGTCGTCTTCAGTTAGTACTGAATGCGGCGGCACGGCTCATCTACCACATGAGATCCGCAGACCACATCACCGACGCGCTTGCCAGTCTTCACTGGCTGCGCGTCCCAGAGCGGATTGAGTACAAAGTCGCCGTTCTGACATACAAAGTTCTTCAAGGAAGTGCGCTGCGATACTTGGGTCCACTTGCTCCTGTTGCCGATCTACCCGGTCATTGGTCATTGCGCTCCGCTGGCACCAATCGCCTGCTGGTACCACCTGTCACACTCTCAACTGTTGATAACCGGGCTTTCACGGTTGCTGGATCTCGTGTCTGGAACACTTTACCGGAGGACATAACAACATCTCAGTCACTCACAATGTTTTGTCATCACCTTAAAACCTGGCTCTTCAGAAAGTCATATCCGGACATCATCGTCTGAACTTTTCTATTATCTGTCTAACCTTGAAGTAGCTCTGCTACTAAGGCAATACTGATTGACTGATTGATTTTGAGCCAGCGAAGATAAGAATATGAGTGGTATAACTAAATTTAAAAGCTCTGACGACAGCACGAGCAAGGCAGTTCTGGATAAAGTTGCACAAAAAGACCAACAATAACAAACAACTATTATCTGCAGTATTTCATGCAAACAGATATAATTTTTAATAAGCAAATTTTGAACAACAAAAAACTGATGTCCTACTTATAACGTGTAAAAACAAATGTTTAAATTAGAGCACGTTATAGTCATTAAATTTTAATAGTCTGCACAATGTAGAAATATATGTACATGTACCTGCTGATCACAACGGATGATATTGCACGTTCTTACCTCAGCCAAAGAAACGTTATGTTTTCACTTCTGTCTGCTTGTCTGTATGTGCAGAAGATTAAATTAAGTTATAAATGGATTATATGAGATTTTGCACTTTTTACTGTCTGTAAGAGTAAGAATGACCTTGTCAAAAGTCAAAGACTTCTTTAAGTCAAAAATATGATTACCCTTTTAAATTCACTTCACAGGCATTTTGAACAGATAGCAATACTTCAGCATTGTTCGCTAAACTGCAGCATTATAATTCAACAGAAACCTAGGCAAAGGTTTGAGTCCACCAAGCGCTTCCATTTTCCACATGTTTTGGTTAAATACATTTGAAAATGTACACAGTCTGCTCAATTTGATACAATGGCTAATTTACCAGGCCTAACACATGGTATCACAAACTGCAAAAATTGCACACAATGCAGCTATGTTCATACAAAAACTAGTAGCTACGTATCATTCAACGGACATATTTATCAACATATGTACAATAATACAGAGTGGCCTAAAAAGAAATCCATCGAGTTTCCTAACTTTGTAACTTTGTAGAATGTTGAAATTTTCAAATTTTTTTCTCAGCAGGACAGTAAAATATTGTAAATTTTTAATGGATGTTAAATTGGCCTTCTTTGATTCTTTGCTGCAGTATGAAATAATATTCACAGCAGCAAATGAGCAGTAAAAATGATCCCTTAATATCCCACCACATCTCAACTGCTTTGCTACGCTACTCGCAGTATTCAATAACTGCCACTACTGCATCACATCACAAGGCATGAAGCAAAGCATAAGAACTGAGGTGGGATTTGGAACAACCACTCTGTGTGTTAATGCAGCTACTACAGAAAAACTCGATGGCTTACGTTTTTAGACCACTCTGTTTATGGCTATGTTTTCTGCGCAACGAAAGTGCATAAGCAAGTTCACAGCATCACATCATCGACGACATGGTAATGCCGAGAAATTTAGCGACGCGAGACTGTGCAACAGCGGCATCAAGCAGAGAAAACAAATGAGCCATTTCTGCTTCAGTCTTTGAGAGTTCTATAGCACGATTCAGCATTTCAATCGCCTTCTCCAAGCATCCCCTAAAACAGCCATATAAGACACCATCAAACAATATACATCCACATACACAAAGTTTTTTGCACAGACAAATGGCCAGTCAACATGAAGAGACTGAGTTTACGTCATCGGGCTTATGAATACTTGCATACATGTATTAATGGTGAAATTTCACTCAATCCTTTGTATTACTTTACTAACAATTGTTACAGTTTGTCCTTTGCTATAGCGTCACATAACGTAGCAGACAACACAGCATTCGTAGATGTTAATGTTTTTGGCTGTACCTTCAGTGGCGTGGCTTAGCAATTAGTCTCTTTATAAACCATCGTGACTTTGTCGACAGTATTCTGCTCTCAGCACAGAATTTAAATTAAGTTGTACGACCGATGCATAATCACGTGTTGACTGCTCATGATCCTTGTTTATCCTACTGGCTGCTACAGACAAACTAAGCATGCGACGCATAAATAAAAGGAAGCAGACTACCAGCATGTTCTGTACGGTATTAAGTCCTTTATTCAGATCACAAGGATGACAGCCTAGTTGGTAAAAGGCTAAAAGGCAGAGGCTGTATTGTACGGTAAATCATCTAGTACATAAAAATCAGCATGAAGAAAACTAGAAAAATGCATTAATGCGAAAAGCTCCTCTGTAATCAATCTTATGCAAATCTATATCTCTACAAAATATTACGAATGCTAGAATAATGTGCTGTCTCGAAGACAGTCCTGTTATGTCTGAGAATAACACTGACCGCTGTATTTCAATAGTTCCGAGTGTTTCATATGCGAATTCACACTTGTCATCAATCTGCATGGCCTTCGTGATGAGTCGAGCAGCTTCGTCAATGTCCTGCTGCCACTGCAGTCTCAGCAACCTGGCACATTTCAATCGCACATCTCACAACATTTTGCTTTCCACACAGTCACCACCTAACACACACATGTCTCATGTAGGCTGCTATTTGCACAGTCTCAACTCATAACCTTGGACTCAAGACCAGTCTCAAGATCAAAAAATGTGACCTTAATCATGAGCTCCGTGATCACGGTCTTGAAACATAAGTGACCTTGGACCATAAACGGAAATCTGTCAGTCTGAGCTGATCTTGGTGTGGTTATAAACTGGAAGCTTACTCGACAAATGGCTAAATTATTCTACTTCTGCGCATCAGATTAGTAAAAGCATTGTTCTGCACTTGTGTGGTTTGTGGTCTAGCAGCCAGCATGTTAGACTGCCACTTTGAGACTCCAGTTCGAATGGAGGCCAAGGTAGAAAATTTTGGAAATCTGCATCATAGGCATGCCCAGCCCACTAAGCTGTTGTGAGCAGACTGGGTATTCACTTGCTGAAAACGGAGATGGCGAGGAAAAAATTGTCAAATGCCCTCATAATGCCGTTAAACACTACAACAAGAATGTCTTTGAACAGACTCATAGGCTGAAACGTAACTTAATAAGTTTGACAAATTCATCAAAATAGAATCTTTATATTCATTGTTCTTGACGTTTTGGCAACCGCTGCTGTTCGGCAATAGCAACGAAACGTCAACAAAAACAATGAATATAAAGGTTGTATTTTGATGAATTTGTCAAACTTATTATACTGCAACAAGAATTCTGAAATTATGGACGGTCCACAAAAATACACTTCTTCGAATTAGCTGAATGCAAAACTTCTATCACTCAATAAACAGTATCAAACACTAACGACAAACTAGGTAGCGTACTGTCATGCACACAATATATGCAGCAATAAAACCTGCCAAACGTACCAAACAACAGCAACATCTATTTCTTAATAAGATTACCCAATACTTAACTTTCAGCTAAAGGGTGTGCGGAAAAATGACAAACTTGTTTTTGTCAGAACTTTGTCAAATCTCCACCAATTCTGATAATTTTTGGTACACAGATAGCCAAGACGATAAAATTATGTGAATACGCTCATTGTCCACCTCACCTAATTTATTTCAACGTACTACTGTGTAAGTCTCAGATGCTCCAAATTGTTACAATACGCAGTGATTATCAGTATCAGATTGCTCACCTTTGCATCATCAATTCGACAGAGGGCGCCACATCATTTAATAATTTTGTGGTATTACATATTTTATGCTGAAAATAGCAGACAACAAAATAACTGACCTATGAGCTCAAAACACATCTAATCCATGAATTAGTGACTGTGATGTTGATCACTTAATCGTTAATGTCGCTATTAGCTGTGGCATCATGTCTAAGCCATTGCGTACATTTTGAACATAAATTCTAAATATTTGGGAGCATGTTGTTGCACAAACTTATAATTCTGCTAAATAAATCACATTTGAATCACATGTTGAAACATGTGCTTAATTAAGTCGTTAGAACTTTTACGGTGACAACAACTAAGCATTATGCAACAATTTGGACCATCTGCCTTTAACATGGTTGTGTGTTGACATAAATTAGTTGAGGTGGACAATGAGTGTACCTCGCATAATTTTATTGTCTTGGCTATCTGTGTGCCGAAAATTATCAAATTTGGTGGAGATTTGACAAAGTTCTGACAAAAAACAAGTTGGGTCATTTTCTGGCACACACTGTACAATAAGACAGCACTTAATCAGTGACAACTAACACACGACACAAAATACACAAATTGATTTTAATTAACAAAATACAGCTGATAAAACCAAACTATTTCAGCAATCAATACAAACCCTCTGTGAACATAGATATTGCCGTTGTCTGGCTCCAACTCTATGGCACGTTTGAAATTGTCATCTGCTTTCTCATACATTTTGAGGTCAATCAAAGCCTGAAAAAATAGCATTAAAAATAGTTTACAACTCATCAGTGCTTCTGATGAACACTTAACTTTGTGACAACGGTGCTATATCAAATTGGTTTCAGATCTAGATTTTAGAGAACAAGTACAAAAGTTGCAATACTTTTATTAAAGCCAATTATAAGTAGATTCCAGAAGATGCCGACAGAGCATATTAATCAGCAATAGTAATATAATAATTGGAGCTGTACCAAATATTCTATTTGTATTCTATTCAGTCCGAATAGTAGGCCGAATAGTGTATTTGTATTCAGCCGAATAGTAATGTCGAAAACCGACCGAATATGAATAAGCACTGCATCATCGCCGCTCGTTTTTCTTGCATTTATCCTCAGTTTTATGGCATTTTGTTGACCATTTACTTTGCTCACTGTCAAGATTCTGTTGTAAATCACTGTCATCATTTTTTGTTAGTGTCAGTAATCTGTGTTAGTGTCATTCATTTAACTTGGATACAAATTACAGAATGTCCAGTTTGAAACTTTTTCAAATGTCCGATTTGGAAATTTTTTACCGTATCGCGATGAAACCAGGACAGTGTGCAGTGTCTTAAAACTTGCATCAACTATTTGTATTCTATTCATATTCAACCGAATAATATCATAAATTATTCTTATTCGACCGAATAGTAAAATCTACTGCTCGGTACAGCCCTAATAATAACAGACATGACTATGCCTATGGTGCTGTTACTGTGGCATATCTGTTGCGACAGCACATCCTGTAAATGCAATACAGAGCCAGTCACTGTGTCTTTGGAATAACCACATATACTAGCGTCTATGTTTGGCCCTAAAACTGATACTCTTTTACCACTTCACGGAGGATAGAAGGCTGAGTTGACCTGGTTGCAGACAATCACTCATCCTCATACTAACAAGGCCAGCATACAGAGCAACTTCTGTTGTCGATCAGGACCAACACATTACCAGTAACTAAGCCAACCTGGCTAATAGCAATACCACTGCCTTATCATGGCTACACTAGTACATAGTCAATCAGATCAACCCAAAGTCAACTCAGCCTTCTATCCCTCCAGGGTAGTAAATCGAGCACTAGTCCACCTGGCTGCGATTAAGCTAAATTACGTTTGCTTGTGCTGGGCGGCATGGAATACCAAATGATAATGTACCTCTGAGATGTATAACTATAAAGAACCACACACCTCTGACCTAAATTTTATTTTCAACTCAAAATGCATTAAAAGACTGCAAGGCCGTTTTCTGTGACTAACCTGACCAAATAATGCATATCCTTCGGCACAGCTGGGAAACTTGCGAATCGTTGACTCAAATGTTTTTATTAACGAGTCGGTGTCTGGATAACTGTTCAGCGTTGTTGCCAGACGGAAATCTGCGAATAAAAAAATTGCCACAGAACAAATATGAGCGAAATAAGTACAACTGATTATATATACATTAGTTTATCTCATTTAAACAAAATGAGATAATGCTCGGAAAAACATCGAATATGTTGTTCCATCGTGTCAGTCAAATCACTTAAATCAGCCATTAGCTATAGTTTCATTACGGATTGACCAACTACACTTCAAAAAGTGAAAATAAGCATCTAACACCTGCTAGACAAAGTTAGCTTTCATATAACATTTTTTCACGAATAAACATTGCCGGCACAACACACTAAAACTCAACATTTCGTTAGTCAAGCACCTCACCAAATACGTAGAAACTCCGCAATAAATTAACCTGTATAGCACTTCTGGACATGAGCCACAGCGAAGGCTGGACTGAGAGATACGCTCTTTTCAAAGTCTTTAACTGCATCCTCGACTTTATCCATGAGCAAATGTAACTACAACACAGAAAAAGAGGTCTTCAGCAAAACAGTTTGTTTATGACATACGCACAGTCCACATACCAGATGTTACTTGACAGTGAAAACAAGAAAGCCCAGCAGAGGCAAAGGAGAACGTGCAACAGCGATGCATGTATGAAGGCCCACTGCGAACAAAATCTAAGCTCATCGATCCAGCAATTGGCATTGGACACGATCATTTTCAGTCACATACGCTAAATGGTGCAACTGGTCTCGCGTGGCTGCTGCCGTTTCAGCAACTGAAAGCACGCATTTTGAAGAGGTACCTAAGTCTGATGCCCCCATATGGAGGATTCCTTGAATGCGGGGGCCAAAATTCAAACTAGCAAAAACTATGTTTAATGCTGAAAATTTCATGCTGCTATTGAAATAATGAGCCAATGATTTCAACCAACACTGCTGGCCCATCTGTCACATATTTTAAACATAACTGTTTGTCACTAATCAAAGACCGTAACTCCTAGTCACAAAAATGTAAAATAGTCAAAGCCTGATACTGGCCTAGGTGTTGCAGCATTATTACTACTATTAGACTGCGTCCAGAAAAAAAACAAACCTCTGGACATTCTACAATAAAAATGTCAAATCTGAACGAATGTGAATAAAATTTTGTAGCTATAATATTATATAACAATAATAACTAAAAATGTAATGACTACAAAATATTTATTATCACATTGATGTAGCAACCAATACTACTGCACTGTGTGCCTGATGCCGAAGCAGTTGCACGTAGCGTACTGATATTAGTGATTCACCTGGCCGCGGTGATGATAAATGTCCGAGTTCTCTGAATCCTGCATCACTGCGCTGTTGAAATCAGCGAGCGCCTCTTCCTGCTGGCCGAGCTGCATCTTTAGGCTCCCGCGCTTGATCAGAGCATTCGACCGGATCTACACAACATACTGCCAGGCATCAATCTGCACTTTCATCGTTAACTCATTCCACGACCGCACTTGTACCAATCACATCTATCACTGTGTCTGACCTTCCAGGACAAAATGAATCATTTTCCCTGACTAATTTGTTCACGCGAAATACCAATGTCGGTTTTCAATCGCTTGTAATGACACTAGAAACAAAGGCAGCAAAACAAATTTAAAAGTGGAGGTACAAATAATTATTTTTTGGTACAAATAATTATTTGTACCTCCACTTTTGCTTGCAGATTATAATCTGTGAGCAAAATGAGCAGAAAAATCTGCATACAACAGTTCAAAATTTTTTCTGCATCATTGTTAACTTTTGCACCCTGGTACTTTTACATTCCCCAACTTACAATGACCGTACGAACCATGGTCATAAGCTGATAACACTGCTTTGTGACAAATGTTTATAGGTGTTATAAAAGGCGAATCACTATACTAACAATTCCATATTCAGCCATCAAGTGTAGAAAGACTACCAGAAACTAGCGGCTGCTAGCAGCTTACATGTTTGTCGACGCCGTCCATCGCAAGCAACTGTTCAAAGTCTTCCATGGCGCAGTTCATCTCACCGCGCAGCAGATAGAACGTTGCACGCAGCAGCAGCGCCTCGGCCATGTGTGTTGAAGACGTCACGTTTATCTCATCGGTACACAGCTTTACTATCTCACCATATTCCTTGCTCTTTATCTGACGCAATGCTCGCTTGTACGAACTGCACACCAAACAACAAACAGAAACGATCGGAGATCTCACACCTCTGCTGAGAAAAGTGATGCCTAGTGATTGCAGTCCTGGGATTGAATTCAAGATCCGGAATTAGGAAATTTGTAATCCTGCGAGCCCATTTTCAAGATTAGGCTTACAGATTGGGTTATTTTGGTATGCGCCATAGACTTATTTCGTGCATAGTATGTAGTAGGCCCCTATACAGAAGGTATTTGGGAGTGACTGTGACTGTCAAAGAACAAATTACAGTGCACAGCAAAGAGTAGAACTCTAGCAGGCATAAAATATTTTATGCATTAAACAACCAAAATTGTTATTTGCATCATGTAACACTCGAAAAAGTACAACTTTAATGAATTTTGTAATCCCGAAATCCAGCATCGGGACACTGCCAATCCAGCATCCTGAGGATTGGCGAAAACGGCCGGGATCCCACGATTCGGGATTGCAATCCCTAGTGCTGCCACCTGACAAATACAAAAGACTAAAATGCATTTGCTATCTCCCAACAGCAAAGAATACTGAATAATGATCTCAAATCCGAAAAAATCTGGTTATCCCCAAAAATCTAATCACATCACGGTCCTTCTTGGGCAATGCCAAACAAATTTCACAAAAATCTGTTCACATCCTAGATAGAAACAGACAGACCCAAAAGCATAAGCCCCTAATTGGAAGAAATAAGAATCCTCATTTACCACAAATAGTAAAAAGAAAGCAACAACAAATATGAAAAAGTACAAATGACCACTCCAAATCAGTCACAACCTAAGCAAGTCTTATCTACACAACAGCAATAATTACGACACCATATACATATCAACAATCAGAAAATTTCAGGTTTCCAAATTTCCATGCACATTTTGCAGAAAGAGGCTTGCTAGTCTGAGACATATATATTCCTGACAAACCGTGGCAATTATACTATACAGTTTGCATTAAACAGTTTGAAAAAATCAGTTTACAACAAAGTCAAGTAATGTAATTATCCAGCATGCATTAAGACAGTGCACTGAACACAAAATACCGACCTGGTTACAAAAGCATCTTTTTCCATTTCTTCCACCTTCTCCTTTTCATCTCCCTCTCCATCTGGAGTTCCCGCCTCTAGCTTCTCTACTCCATGAACGCTTGTCAGTATTGGATCGTTGGCAAATGCTGAGAAATAATTGCGTATAAACTGCGGAGACGGATCCTGAGCATGGCGGCTCTGTACTCATGAACCACCAAAAATTACAAATAGCTTCATCATCATCACCATCATTTCGACTGAAAAGATTGGCAAAGTTCATGGAGACTTGACAGCACACTAACAAGGCTGTTTTGTCGAGTAAAAAAATTCAAATATTTGTCTGAATTTCCAAATAATTATTTAATTAATTCGTGTAGATGATATGACACAAATAAGTGAAATGTACTTGATTTTAAATTACTTATTCATTTCATTTTATTTATTTAATCACCAAAAGTGCCACAACTTACGTCTCAGTAAACATTACAAGAACATTACAAGATTACAATTACATTACAAAAAAATTAACAATATACAATAAGTAACATAAACTTTACAAAAGCTAGCCAAAATATGCACAGTTAGAGATTGCCGAAAGACATTAAAAGTGCTACAAAAATGACTTCCTCGAGCATATTATTCCTGACACGTACTACAGGCTGACTGAAAAAGTTATATCAAATGCTAGTTTTATAAGCAGATAAGAACATTTTATGACGATGGCTTATTCTAGTGTCCCTCCGTCAATCGAGTGACACACTGCAACGTTAATATCAAGCAATGCAAACAACAGTTTATATGTAAGTCTAAATAGCAAGTCAGCTCATAAACATCTTATTCCCAGACTTTCCAATACAAGTTTATTCAGACTTTGATAAAATGCAGTACTCGTTTATACTGAGTGACCTGGATTAGATAATATATACAAGATAATGTTCATACAAACACAGAGTCTGTCCAATGCATTTCGAAAGTTTACAGTATATGTCCGTATAAATATAATCAGTGACCGTTTAGACCGGTAGAAAAATAAAACAGTTTAATTTCAAATGTTGGTCGGGGAAAAATGAAATTGGCAGCATTCGATGGCCCATCCTTGAAAAACCCCTTACAGGCGTAAAAATCTCACAAAAATCTCTTACGCAAGTCGAGTTATAGCCTATTTTGTCCCAAATTCCATTGCCATCGCAACGGGGGTCGGTCGGGGAAAAATGCAATTAACAGCATTCGATGGCCCATCCCTGAAAACCCCCCTATAGGCGCAAAAATCTCCCAAAAATCTCTTACGCAAGACGAGTTACAGACCATTTTGTCCTAAATTTTGTTGCCATGGCAACAGGGGTCGGTCGGGGAAAAATACAATTGGCAGCATTCAATGGCCCATCCCCGAAAACCCCCTATATGCGCAAAAATCTCTTACGCAAGCCGAGTTATAGCTCATTTTGTCCCAAATTTCGTTGCCATGGCAACGGGGTCGGTCGAGGAAAAATGCAATTGGCAGCATTCGATGGCCCATCCCTAAAAACCCCCATATATGCGCAAAAATCTTCCAAAAATCTCTTACGCAAGCCGAGTTATGGCCAATTTTCTCCCAAATTTCATTGCCATGGCAACCAAGGAAAGGGGAAGGGAACGGGAAGAAAAATGGGGAAGGGAAAGGAAACGGAAAAAGGGAAGGGGAAGGACAAGGGAAAGGAGAAGGAAAAGGGAAAGGAGAAAGGGAAGAGGAAGGAGAAAGGAAAGGATAAGGAAAAGGGGAAGGATAAGGGAAAGGGAAAGGAAAATGGGGGAGGGAAAGGGGAAGGAAAATGGGGAAGGGGAAAAGGAAGTGGAAGGAGAAGGTAA
>Ga0209671_1005470_pt1 | contig 12864 bp, 9 predicted proteins | sample WorMetHERISLAND2_2_FD_187401 | JGI IMG/M metagenome (GOLD analysis project Ga0209671, IMG submission 187401) | Marine gutless worms symbiont microbial communities from Max Planck institute for Marine Microbiology, Germany - Olavius geniculatus... | ecosystem: Host-associated > Annelida >... | reverse complement strand
GGGTGGGTGTCTTACTGTCAACAGCTGTTAAGTGCATTTTACAAATCGTTTGTCTACATTATATTTTAAGAAATCTTATACTTGTGAGTATGTGACAACTGTCATTAATACTATTTGTGTTAGGTTTGATGGGGTGACAAAGAACTTCAAGCTGTATTACGACAATCAGCATTATGTCGGTGAGAAGCGTTTTGATACCATGCAGGACCTGGTCGCCGACGGACTAATTACGTTTTACCTCGAGTCAAAAGCAGCCGATTACATCGCATCATTGTCAAGTGAATCAAATTATGCAGAATCTCCGTACGTTGCTTACAACACGCAGAAGAAGTTTCAGATGGCTGCTGCATCTGGTCCATGCAGAGCGGGAAAGCCCGGTACTAGTGATGTGGCAGCCAATCAGAGACCGGTGTCGGTGCCAATGGAGGACGGGGCGGTTGCTCGCGGGGGTCGGGCAGCTAACATCCCGGTGGAACGGAGTCGATTGTCACAGATTGCCGAGGCCAGACGTTCGCAGGAGTCGGCGGTGAACCGAGCTTCGGCCCAGGCTGGGCGGATGTCACCTCAGGCTGCGGGAACTCCAGCTGCTACTCCCGCTGCTGGTAAACCACATCCTCATCGACAGTCCGCCCCGGCCAACCAGCGTGTTGTTAGTCCATCTTCACGATACCAGCCACCTACTGTATCCAGTCAGAATGCGACGGATACTGCTGTCAGCACAAACCAAGACGTACGGACCAGTTCGGCCACCAACACAGATGGACCGGTAGGCTCTGCTTTTTTATCAGCTCTATTCTCTACACCGTGTCTCAAAAAAAAAACTAAGCAGATTTGTTTTTGTCAGAACTGCGTCAAATTTCCACCGATTTTGATAATTTTTAGCAGAAAGATGGCAAACGATACAAATATATGCGAGGTGCACTCATTTTCCACCTCACCTAATTTGCGTCATCACCTTACCGTGTTAAATGCAAATGTTCCAAATTGCTACATAACGCCGACTGTTATGTGCAATAAACTTTTAAAGACTTAATTAGCACACAATAAACAAAAGGTGCTTTATTTAGCAAAATTATAAGTTCCTATAACACCTGTGTTCAAAATTGTCGCTCCAAAATTGCTGACATCGATAAACTCAAAACGTGTCTCGTCAACGTTTGGGCGCAGTTTGACTAGTCGATCATTGATGCCGCAATCAGCCAGTGGCGCCGCCGTCTGAGCGCTTGTGTCCGTGCACGTGGGGTACACTTCGAGCACAAGTTCTGACAATTTTGAACACATGTGTTATAGGAACTTATAATTTTGCTAAATAAAGCACTTTTTGTTTATTGTGCGCTAAGTCTTTAAAAGTTTATTGCAGATAACAACATTCGGCGTTATATGTAGCAATTTGGAACATTTGCGTTTAACATGGTAAGGTGATGACGCAAATTAGGTGAGGTGGAAAATGAGTGCACCTCGCATATATTTGTATCGTTTGCTATCTTTCTGCCAAAAATTATCAAAATCGGTGGAAATTTGACACAGTTCTGACAAAAACAAATCTGCTTAGTTTTTTTTGGGACACAGTGTATATGTCATCACTGGCAGCTTTGACTGTCGCTGTTAGTGAAGCTATTGTATGCCGAGCCCATTAAGTACTAAGGTTGGTTATGCCTACGGACAAGTAAACTGTGTTGGTATTTAATAGGGTGTTTACATGATCCAGCAAACTTCCAGCAAATGTATTCAAAATACACGTGAATTGCTGGACGTTTGCTGGAAGTTTGATGGATGTTTGCTGGATCATGTAAACACCCCATAACAAGCCATCTGGGTGTTTGCCTGGCCATCCTTTCGTGGATAGGTGCAGTGAGTAATAGCAAAAGCTGGGTTGTCATTTTTAACTAGTGATAATAAGCAATGTAGTGCAGTGGCTTTTCTGGATTTAATGGTAAATAGGTCAACTCGGTAGGTAAATTGCTGGTGTTAAAGTGGGGCATGTTCACCTGAGTCTGATGGCAGGTGTGTGATCTTGTATGTGATATGATATGATATGATTTGATGAATGATTTGCACTAGAAAACTAGAATGAAGCTGCCAGAACTTGTTCCACAGAAATTGAGGCCCCCCCTTTAGTAACATTTTGAAACCTGCACTAATTTCAATAAACATTTTGCCGATACAATGAGACATTTATTTGAGTCACTTAATGCAAAGTTTTATATGAATCTGTCATTTTGTTTATTTAAGAGATTTGAATTTTTTTTGAAGTGATTTTACAGGTCTGAGTTTTCAACATGACTTACTTTTTTTAAATATTGGATGAAGTCATCGGTAAAGTCATTTCTTATTGATAAACAAACAAAATGGTGTCAAGAGAAGATCAGTGTTTAATGAAAAATAATTAGAATTCAACAAAAGTTACTGTGCTAAAAGATTAATATCTGGATTCTGGAGAAAAAAACTGGCTTCTTTCTTTTGCAAAATCCCTGCTACGCTGCGTATGAATTCTCTTGGCATTTGGCAGTGTTATTTAATATTTAATATGTTTGCAAAGACAAGGGAGACTTCTGTGAAGCTACAATGTAGTGTTAGAATAAACCTTTCAACCTTTAGCTTGTTGTTGCTGTAGATGTTGGAGGACTTTACCACACCTCCAAGTTCACCACCACTAGGGGGCGTTGCCGGCGTATTACCTGAGGCATTGAGACACCACAATATCAAAGCCAGCAGTGTAACCTGGTGTACCGACTACCTTGAGGTGATGGGCTGCGAGAAACAGCATAATTTCAAGGTCGGTAGTGTTTGCTGTGAATTCATCTGCACAAATTTGCCTTCTTCTTTTTTTCCATCATTGAGAAAATGATGATGAGGTTGCTTCTTACAAGACGTCTTTATTTGAGTTTGTCATGCGCAATAGTCGTTGTTCGTTGAAAACTTTATTTTGCCATGGGCAACACAAAACATAAAGCTAACTGCTCATTGCTAACTGTAATGTGTTAGTGTACATAATGTAGTGTCACAGTTGTCTGCTAATAGTCATATCTGGCTACTGAGAACAGATTAAATGTTTAAGCTAATACATTAGTTCAGGCTTATACTTTTTGGTTTTTGCCGTTTAATTGCTTGCAGTTTTTTTATATATATAATATAAAGAAATGTAAGACACCCATAAAAGCAAACATAAAGAACACAAAACGCAATACAAGCATTGCTTCCTCATAGTGTGTTACTTGTGTCTATGTCTCCTTTTTCGTTCTTAATTCATTTCTTCGACTGTCTTCCTTGGTTCCTACTTTCAGTTACAGAGCAATGTGTCACCCTTTACTGGTATCCATTCGCTTCCTGTCCTTTGCAGTATGCCTGAATCAGTCTTCACTGCGCTGTTTTATCAACATATTTGTAAAGCAGTATATGTGGCTATTTTGTATCATCATAGGCAGTTGACTAGCTACTACAAGTCAGATGCTTTACCCAGTTTTTATTTCATATTTTTCCAGTGGGTGATTTTCAGCCCTAAATTTTGCATTTTTCTGGAAAACAGTTTATTGCCGCATCTTTACTTGCTGCCAGTTAGAAGTACATTTAGCTTACTGATTCCTGTACATTACTTTTTGTATGCAGCAGTTGATTTCTATTGTGTCACAGTTGTCATTGTGGAAATCATAACTGGTTGTTGTGTCTTGCAGTTGCATACGTTTAAAGGTCCTCATTGGTGTGATTTTTGTGCCAATTTTCTCTGGGGTCTTATTGCCCAGGGCGTCAAATGTCAAGGTATCACTTCTTATCCATTATTGTCTAATATTATGCCTATTGGCAAAATTTTGTTGTTGTTGGACTTTTGTGATTTAATGTTGAATTGGTCTGGTGCAACATAGATTCCTATAAAGCAGAGTAAAAACTGTAAAATAGCAGTTGGCAATTATAATAAATTCTTACAAAAAATTATGTAACTTGATGTCAAGTTGTTTAAATATATTGGGCCAGTAGGTTACAGATATGGGGGCATTCAAAAAATTCGCAAGTTGATATGTTAGACTGAAAAACGGTTCAAAATTCATACACCAACAAAACGCATGTTTCTTCTAAACGCGTATGAGCCTTAAGCGCATATGACGTCATTGTAATGTATGACGTCATAGAGCGTTAAACAGGAACAATTTGCAGTGCCAGTGCAATCAGCATAAATTGGGCTCGCCGTTGCATGACATTTCTTTAGTCTGCCGTCAGATTTTTCAACACGAGGCCCTGGAACATGTGATTTTGTGACAACCCTAACAAGTACATTCGTGAATTTCTCATTTGCGGTTGTAAATATTTAATAGCCAAAATCTGTGCCAGCCATGAAAAAACTATATGTACGAGAAAAATATGAAAAAGTTTACAACTCTATAGGCCCCCATATATTAGACCAACAAACTTTTTAAAATTTATACACCAGTAAAAGTTATATTTTTTCCATACTCGTACGAGCTTAAAGTGGATGTGATGTCATTGAAATTTATGATGCCATTAAGTGTTAAACAGATACGATTTGGAACTCTAACGCAAGCAGCACAAATATATGCATGACAGTTCTCCAGTCTGCAGCCAGATTTACGAACGTGAGACCCCGGGATATGTGATTTTGTGGAAGCCCTGACAAATACGTTCGTGAATTTCTGATTTGCAGTATGAATACACAGTAGCCGAAATCTGCGCTGGCCATTAATAAGCATGCTTCTTTTAATTACGATGTCACGTCAGGATTTGACATTGTTCGTAAAATTTTATTGAAAAGTTAACAGTTAGTGATATCCGTCGTCTTTGTGAAAGATTAAGCAATTTTTGCAATGTACAACCTGATGTGTGGGGCCTGGGAGCGAGCCCCGAAGATCTCCCCTAAATCTGGCAGTGCCTTTCACTGCAACCCAATCCCAAAAGGTTGAAATTACCCGGCAAGCTGTTTGCGACTCTGGCTTTGTACAATAAGACCACCCTACATACAGCAGAGACTTGACTTACAGTAACTATTATCTCTTTCTAAATTTGAAAAATTTTCTCTGTTGTGTCCGCTATCCAAACAGTGAATGGTTTAGGTCTGTGGTAGACACCTGGTTAGAGAGACCGATATAAAATGCCGTATGACGTAATAGTTACAATGATGTCATATCTGCTTTAAGCTTACATGTGTTCCGGAGAAATGTGCGTTTTATTGGTGTATAAATATTGAGAAGTTTTTTAGTCTAACATAACGACTTGCAAAACTTTTTGAACGCCCCTCGTACAGGTCTGAAGGGAAATTTGAGACAGCATTAGTCTCTATCAATTGTTTGCCCATATCTGTTGTAAAGTGAATTTAAATTTGCTATTACCATACCTTGAATTTGTGAATATCGTTAAAAGCAGTAATGTTTGTGTGAAGCAGACAAATAAAGATCTCTGTTATTGCTGTGTTGTCAGACTGTGGTCTGAACGCACACAAAAAGTGTTCAGAGAAAGTGCCCAACGACTGTCTGCCCGACATGAAGTACATAAAACGCATGTTTGGCATTGATCTGACAACTCTGGTCAAGGCGCAGAACACGCTCATTCCGGCCGTTGTCGAGATGTGCATCAAAGAAATTGAGAATCGAGGTAAACACGATATTTTTTCCATATTATGATTTTTATCTCTACCAAAGAAGGTTATGTTATTGTGCTCTGTCCACGTATTTGTCAGTTCGTGCCGGATTTCTTGAAAAATGATTGAAACAAATTTTGATGAAATATTCTGGATGGGAGGGGGTGTTGCCCAAGGAACAAGTGATCAGATTTTGATCCAAATTCTGGAACTGGGTATTATATCGCCTAAATTAAGTTAATTCTATTCACTAGGTGGCAGCACCATTCTTGGCAAAGGTTTGTGACCTTTGGTTGCTTGTTTATCTTTTTTTGTATTTCTTATGCTGTTGTGTTTTTATTCATTGTTTTTTTAGCTTTGGTTTCATGACATGGACTATGCATTTTTGACCAAACATTGTGCTTTGTTGTGTTATAATATTTGCGTGTGTTTCATACAACTGTTTACTTGTCTATGTTGCAATATAATGACAATGGTGAAACACGGCAGGTGTGGCATCAGAAGGCTTGTATCGAGTCGCTGGCTTTCACGATGATGTTGAGGCAATCAAAATGGCTTTCGACAAAGGTAACTGTGAACATCTCATTGCTTTTTGGTAATCATTTTTGAGTTACTTGTTTGGGTAAGAGAAGTCTGATTTATTAAGTCACTCCATTTTCATTTGTTAAATTCAGTATTTTTATGATTCTTGAGTGTTACATAAAGTGGTAATTGGTATAAAATAGCGGTGCTTTTTTATGCCGCCACGAACGTATTTTTTTTTCGAACGTAGTGTTTCCAGAGTGTTCCTGCCTCCTTCATGCGTGTGTCCTGAAGAAACATTGCTAGCAAGATATCAATGATGATGATGATGAAGGACGAATAAACTTTGGCGTGGCGTTAAGTCCTGAAACTACAAGGACACGTAACAATAAGCCTAAACAGTGAAGTCACATAATAGTAGTCAGCGCAATGAGACGTTCTTAGTCTTAGCTGTAAGACCGCACGAGAAGTTCGGTTTTCAGTCTGCTGCGGAAAACTTGCAATGACGGAGATGACCGGACTGACTCCGGCAAACTGTTTCAGACCAATGCAGCAGTCGCTGGAAATTTGCGGTCGCCAATGGTAGAACGTACAGTGCATGGAGTGACCAGCACTGATGTAGTCGAAGAACGCAGGCGTTGACGTTCGTTGAGGTGCGACACGCTGAAGATCTGAGGCCAAGTAGCCAGGTGCAGAGGCGTGGAGGCAGTGATATGCTAGCATTGCCAGCCAGAACGAAATACATTCTGGCATCTGAAGCCAGTGTAATTTGTGCAGTAACGTCTGAATGTGGTCCTGACCACAAGGTTTGAAGATCAGCTGAGCAGCGGCGTTCTGCACAGACTGAAGCCTGTTCATGAGTTGCTTCAGAAGGCTGGCAAGAGTTACGGAGCCGTAGTCAAGCCTAGAAAACACCAGCGCCACGATGAGCGACTGCATCACGTCGTTTGACACAGATCGATGTATGCTTCATAGTTGTTGAAGGACAGCAAAACACTTCAAACATGTCCGAGTGACTTGGGTACGCATCGTCAGGTAAGCGTCAATGAAAATACCGAGATCGCGCACGCGTCTGACAGGTGACGAGATCGGAGCCAGCAGCCAACGGATCGGAAGGTAGCTGACTTTGTTGACGGGCTGAAGAGCACTACAGTACTTCCGTCTTGGATGCATTCAGCTAAAGTCGATTGGAACACATCCAATCAGCGATGGCAGCGACACAGTCAGCAGCACGTTCCCATAGACTGTCCGTGTCCCCGGGTCAACAGAAGCCGTAGATCTGGGTGTTGTTGGCATATAAGTGCGGATACAGTTCAGAAGATCCCACCAGCTGTACCAGATCCGCTGTATATAGAAGAAAGAGTATCAGCCCCAGGACCGACCACTGTGGGACTCCACACAACACCAGTAGCGGAGTCGACCTGGATCCAGGACAGCGGACGTACTGAGTGCATTTGTTGACGGAATTTGACCAAACTTTCACCACTAACAGACTTTGGGGCACGGATGAAGGTGTCAGATTTTGGGGTCAAAGGGTCAAGGTCAAGGTGTGAATATGTATATGCTCTTTTTGAACTTGTAGTTGTCACATGTTGGATTGTTGGCGGAAGCATAATGGTTGATGGAGTCGTAACCACCATCTTGAGATTAGTTGAGATTAGTTTCTTGAAAGAAAGAATTTCACATTGTAACTTTTAGCTCCCCTGAAGCTACAGCTTAATGATATTTTTAACATGTGTATTTATTTGTTTATTTACTGATCTGTTTATGTATTTGTTAATTTTATTAGATGGTGAACAGGCGGATATATCCGTTGAACGCTATGATGATGTGAACACAATTGCCAGTGTGCTGAAACTTTACTTTCGACTTCTGCCAATACCGCTTATCACGTTTGACATTTACTTCAAGCTGATTGACACAGTTCGTAAGTAACTGAGCTCTGTATGTACAGGGTGGGCTGGCAGTCTTCAGTTCAACTTTGCATTTATCATTCACATTATTTCTGGCTATTTTTTATGTAAATGTGGATTTGTCAGTTTCATTGATAGTTAATTTTTTGCTTTTCTGCTTGTTCTTACCGGTATGGTCTCTTGGATTGGACAAACTAAAGTTATTCATGTCATTTACATGATTCCATTACTAATGTTTCCCGTAGTTTCGTCAAAAGATATATTGTTATTCACTGCTTAACTCTCATATGCATATCTTGATATTTCGTTATTATTGTGTACTATGTCACACGGAAATTAAAACTTCAGTAAGCTTGTTAGTAGAAGTTATTTACTTTAGTGTTGTTGCATTATGTTGCTCCACTTGACTTAATAAACAACTAGTGATACGTGAATGCAGTAATTTTTTCCCATATGTGGCCCTGGGCCTCGGGGCTGTTTTATAGGCTTGATATCTGGCTCCAGTTGGTTTTTACGTGCAACAGCAGCTACAGCTGTAGCGCGTCTTAGCCATCGCAATTCTAGCTGTCCGTCCATTTGTCTGTTCGTCCATCTGTCACACGGGTGGATCAGTCGAAAACAGTGCAAGCTGGGATCATCAAATCTTCACCATTTGCTGCCTGGAAGGCTCTAGTTTCAGTATCCGTAAAGCTTTTCGATAAATTCGAAATGGGTCACCCACATCGAGGGCGCTAAATGAGAGGGGGTGGGGAAATTTGCGATTTTAAGCCAATACAGCTGAGCGAGACCAGTCGTGCCATCTGGCGCCCTTTGGCGACTGTAAAAGAAACATAGTTGCTAGGATGGGTGAGCTTATAGATTTTGTTTGCACCGGGCTTTCAAACATGTACCACTGTTGTACGTTCCCTTTTGTGTTAGCTGTGCTTTTCTTGAGAATTGAATTATAGTAAATTTCTCGTTTTACGCGTGACAGCAGGCTATAGCGTGTCTTAGCCATCGCAATTCTGTCCGTCTGCCCGGAAGACTCTAGTTTCAGGAACCGTAAAGCTTTACCATAAATTCGCAGGGGGTCACCCCGAACGAGAGTGCTAAATGAGAGGGGGTGGGCAAAATTTGCGATTTTTAGCCAGTAAGTCGCTGTATCTCAATCACGGTGTAAAATAGGGCCTAGGTTACTATAAATCACTAATAGGAAGTCGTACACTGGCTCTTGATTACCACCGAGATCAATGATCTTCGATGACCTTGAACGCAAAAATAGGGGTTTTTATGGATTTTTTTGCGATTTTGGGCTGCGACACACATTTCAATAGCAGCAGCATTCACACAAGACGGTAGCGCCATCTGGCATATGTAAATACATCGTACCCGATGTCAGTTGCTGGATCGATGAGCTTAGATTATTTTGTTCGCAGTGGGCCTTCAAACATGCATCGCTGTTGCGCATACTCCTTTGCGTTAGCTGGGCTTTTCTTGTTTGAATTTGTTGTAGCATTGCTGGTAGTAGTAGTGGTAATAGTAATTGTATAAGTACCAGTAGTAGCAGTAGTAATTTGTTATTGTTGTTGTTGTTGACAGGCCGAGATGACATCTCTGCTGATCAGAAGCTTGACATGATTCGCCATCACTTGTCTCAGTTGCCACCGGCCCACTACCACACTTTGAAGTACCTTATGGCTCACCTGCACAGGTATATTAGTATCTCTTCTTGGTCTATATACACAGGTTACTCACCAATCACTGTATATTATATCATTATAATGCTTGTCATTCTCACTTTCTATGGTACCTCAGGGCCCATCTGCACTGTACTTTGCTTTATCATAATGCAGCCATCCTAATAGGCCACATTGCAGGTCTGTCTGTCTATCTCATACTGGCTGTTTAGCGAAAACAAAAAAACGCAGAAAACCGAAGTTACTGTGAATGTTCACAGGTCAGGAGTAACTGATATGCCGATTTTTAGTTCAAATCGTGAAAGGTTAGAGTTGTGCAGCTTTAGGCAGACATATTTTTCTAGTTTTAAACAAGTTGAGTTGTTGTTCTTGTGATTTTGTTTTAGTAGTTGTTGTAGTAGTTGAGCAGGTGTCGTCATTGTGGGTGTTGTCAGGGTTTCGGAGCATCAGCAGCAGAACATGATGAGTGCTGAAAACATGGCAATTGTCTTTGCTCCCACTTTGCTTCGGTCACCGGAGACCGATCCCCTTATCAGTCTGTCAGTGGTGAAGTACGAACGAGAACTCATCGAACTACTTGTACTGCATCACAACATTCTCTTTGACTAATGCTCACTCACTCTGGTGTTCATGGCCAATTCCCGGCTTGCTGCCGTGCCACCGTGTCTGGTCGTTTGCTTGTCGGTCTCTGGATGGGATTACTCAGAATGTTTTGAATGGATTTCGAGCAGGGCATAAAATACTTCACTTAAAACCAACTGAAATAATGACACGAACCACCTCAGCTGTTTGAGGTGATGTAATTTCTGGGATGTATGCTTAGTGTTATCTGCAGAGTTGGCTGTACTATGCTTTAGCTATAATGGAGCCTCCCTCAATCCACAAGTTATGAATGCTGTTTGATGAAACATTTCAGATGGATGAAGAGAAGTTGAAGAAGAACCAACCAGTTAGGGATTATGGTACTTATTAGGTTCAGAATCCAGATTTGGTTTTTCCGAATTCCGATTCTGCTTCTTTGTCTTCAGCTGCTGTACTAAGTCCATTATGTTTGGCAGCGGGCAGCTTCATTCCCAGACCTGTCCCAGCACTGAATTTCTAGTTTTAAAAATGTTGACTTGACTGTTGTGAATTTCTTGCGTTCGTTTCTGTTAAAACCTACCAAAGTAGCAGTTTATCTGGTGTGGCTGTGTCATCCAACATTGTAGGCTGGACAACTTTCAGTAATTACGTAAAAGTCGTATTGCGAGTTGCAGTGTCTGTCGACACACTGCAGAGGTTTTGGTCGCTCGACCTGTTTGTTGTCAGTCATTTGACGTCTTGTTTTCACCAATCAAGTCGGATTTTAGACACACAGCATCACACTGGCTGTTATGTTACACAGCGTACTTTATATGAGCTTTATGTACATTGTACGATCATCATATTCTCTATTTATAGTTTTGGCTTGCTTTGCTAAGTGATGTGTATTCACTAACAGACATGAGAATGGGTGTATTCCTGAATGAAGTGGTATAGTTATTAGTTAATTTATATGAACCAGCCAGTAACTTGTATGTGTGGTAGAAGGTAAGAGCTGGCTGATGATAGCAATACATAAGCAGTAAGTAGAGTTAGATAGAGTTGAAATTAAAGTGTGGGTTTGGGCGAGTCAAAGAACATTGCAAAAGTTCTGAACTGCTGGTATTGAAACCACTTTGCCGGGGTTTGAGCATGTCGAAAGTAAATATGATGCTGTGCTGCTGATTTGTGTATATGTTGTGTCATTGCTGACACAGTATCGTTGTCCTTTCCACCATGCCTTGCAGCGGCTCAAATGCCAACATCGGATGGTTACTTTGTTTAAAAAACAGAGTACATTGCAATGGATACAGCTCAGTAAGTCTATTCTTGCGTACTTGAATAGGTTTACATTTTGCCACTGCCTTTATAGCTTTGGCTCTGTTTATAGTGCTTTCTATGCTATACCACTAGAACCGCGTAGTAAATTAGTGGACGGTTCATTTACTCCCTGTAAGGATATTGTAGGGCTATTCTTAGTTCTGTGTACATAAGTAAATACAACAAGCATATACCACTTATGTGTTCTGATATGATTGTTTCAGTATTTGCTTGGGTGTGTTATTTTTCCTGGATGCGAGTGCGGTTCAGTTTTCATCTGCAGTCTCTGTTGCTAGCGATTGCCAGCCACTAGAGCATCGATGCCAAAGAGTTGACATCGGCGGCGTAATTTTCACATTGTGTGACTGTTACTGGCTGATGTCAAGATCTAGTTCTGTTGAATGTTAGCCATTTTGTTAGCTTATTATTATCTGCTTATCAGTTAATTATTTTGCTTGTGTGTTAGTCATGTTGTTATATTCTGTGAGATTTTTGCATCATTGTCTAGTAATGGCACAGAGGTCGCTCTTATGGGCCGATTCGATTAGTTCCAAGTCATGTTTGTTGGAGAGTTCCAAGTCCCATTTTGTGGTGTATTGAGCCACGTGCTTTCTTGAGATTGTCACTTTTGTACTTAGCATTGTTGTTGTAATTATTTGTCTAACAGTGCTTTAATGCTGTTGGAATCGGCTTTGGGAGTGGCTAGCAAAATCAGGGCCGCTCTTTTAGTAATCATTTCATTGTGTTAGCTAGTCACCAGTTTGCATTCATTTACTATTGGACAATGCTGATCATGTGGTACATCAGTCAGCACAGGCAGAGACATGAATGTTTAAGAGTTGGGTAGGGTTGACTGGTTAAGAGCCAGAAGCCTGCCCTTAGTTGAAAGTGTGTAGCAGCCTTGTATTTATCCTTGACCTTTAATGCTGACATATGCAAGTGCTCTAAGTAGTGTTATGTTTAGGCAGGTTTTCAGGTGGTGTTGGAACTAGAGCTGTTTAAGCGTAAATTTTTTAATGCATTAACGTGCTGCATTAATTTTTTAACACATTAATTAACACGTTATTAATACATCCAGGTCCGTCGAGAGGGAGAGTAGGGTGGGTAAGTTATCCCGGGTCCCACGACGTTTGGGGGCTCCGCATGTAGAATATAGAAGGTTAAAAACACATTTTAAATGTATAATCAACAATAACTGCCTATCATAGCTAGCATAAAAATCTATTAGCCTGTCATCAAAATAATTATTTATTTACAGTAATGATAGAACGGGAACTACAGTTTAGTT
>Ga0209671_1005467_pt1 | contig 12869 bp, 10 predicted proteins | sample WorMetHERISLAND2_2_FD_187401 | JGI IMG/M metagenome (GOLD analysis project Ga0209671, IMG submission 187401) | Marine gutless worms symbiont microbial communities from Max Planck institute for Marine Microbiology, Germany - Olavius geniculatus... | ecosystem: Host-associated > Annelida >... | reverse complement strand
GGATCCACTCCCGGTGTCGTGGGAAATTTGTCGCACCTGGAAAATTCTTCCCACCTCCATATTGTCATAATGTAACTAACGCTAACCCTAATTTTAACCCTAATTTTTACCCTATTCCTAACTTACCCTAACCCTAAATTTAACCCTATCCTTAATCTTAATCCTAACCGTACGCTACAACGCGTCGTACGTGTGATATTGTTAACTAGGGTTCGGTATGCTGATCGGCGTGGTATCGCTGGTGTTGATGGGGGTCGTGGAGACAGTTCGTAAGGCGGACATGCGCGTCCACGGCGCTTTGGAGCAGGAAGTGGCCGGAGTACGTTACAACGCGTCTCGTGTTAGTCTCGCCTGGCAGACTCCGCAGTTTCTGCTAGCAGGAGTCGCCGAAGCTTTCACCCTTGTAGCAGGTAAAGCCTGCCAATCACTGAGGGTATGGGGTCTACAAGGACTGTCTTCAAAGGGAAAAATCGCGGCCTTGGCCTTGGTTTTGGCCTCGAAAATGTCTGGCCTTGGCTTTGCCTTTAGGCTTGACGCTTTGGCCTCTAGTCACTTGTAATGAATGTGTTCACTGCAACATTGAAACTATAGTATGTTTGTGTGAACATTTTTATCGTTCATTACTGTTTGAATAAGTTTCGGCTGGTTTTTGCTGCGCAGTAAAATTGTGATATTTGATTTGCTTGCTTATAAAGAGACGCTTGGCCCTCGTCCGAGGCACTATAGGAGGAAGAGGCACTTTTTATATTAGCCTACGAAGGCGATATATAATCTCGAACGATTCTAACGATATGACTGGTGTTGATGGGGGTGCAAAAAAATCAAGTAGAACCGTTCTATCAGAATGACTGAAATGTTTGAATACAATGACATGGTAGGCAAAATGACGTCAATGTACTGTCCAAACAGGGTGTCCAGCGTGTCACTAGTAAAGACAAAATCAGATTGATGCTGCTGCGGCACATACTTAAAGCGTCTGCCTTGCTGCTGTATCTGCGTGACGCACGACGCGCAGAAGCGCTGGTGCCCACACGGCAGAAGTGCATGTTGGGCGTCACGTGGCTGAATAAGGCAAACTTCACACATCTCTGCCTGCGGATCCACGACAGCTAAGTAAGTAAGTAAGTAAGTAAGATTATTTAGAAAGGAGCAATTTAATAATAGCCACAATGCGCCGCGCTCTCTACGCCCCTACAAAAATGTCTTTTAACTGCGGTTTAAACTGTTCAAAGTTAACGTCAGTTTGTCTCGGATGAGCTGGCAGACTGTTCCACAGCCTCGAACCTGCAGCAGCGAAGCATCTATCTCCATAGCTGCTGCAGGTCCTTCTGACGACACGTCCTTTGAGTTGGCAGAACGCAGCTGACGACGGCCTTCGTCGAAGACCAGCTGACAGAGGGTGACCAGTAACATTTTTGTGCTTTATTTTCCAGTCTTGCATTTTCCAGACCTCCATGTTTTTGTGCTCCATTTTTCACTCTCGCATTTTCAGTCGCCCCGACAGATGCTCAATCATTCTTGAACGCCTGCACCAAACTTTTCCAAGTGGGAAATTAAGGATCGAGGCGCCGCAGGTATCAAATGGAATGCAGAATTGGGAGGGAATTTGTCCCTTTCTAGTCGATTAAATGTCTGATAGTCTAATGGCGCATGCAGAGAAATGTAACTAAACTTAACTTAGGCCTACATGGTTTAGTTGTTGACGAACTGACCAATGGGTAAGCAGTAATGCATTACAGTAGGCACCGTCTATAACGACGTCGGTGACTTCGTAACTACGCGCACGTATGCTTCAACCAGTTCGTCAATAACTGAACCGTTTCAGTTCAGTTTAGTTCAGTTCAGTTACGTCGCTCTGTACGTTCAGCTAGCTGGAAGTTCTATGGCAATTAGGAGGACGGGCGAGTTGTTTAACCAGAAATTTAAATATTAATGATATTGGTGATAGGCATATTGGAAACCCTATAACACGTAGGTTTATCAGCTGTGGGCTAAGCCTAGGCCCGCCTATGCTTAGCCCACAGCTGATAGGCGGCGGGGTTCCATCAGGCCAGCTGGATGTTTGCTGGACGTTTGCTGGAACTTTGCTGGATCGTGTAAACGCCCGATTACACTTTGAAGAGCATAATCTTAAGACGCCCCGGTGCATGCCTGTTGTGCAGCGTTGGAGTTTGCGTACACGGAGTGTCCGTTCGCTCTGCAAGGCCTGGTGATGGGTATGAATCACGTGACCACGGGCCTCGGAGCTCTGCTCGGATCTGCATTCTACAACGCTGTGGCTCTCATCTCCGCTGCCACCGGTAGGCCTAATACGCATTAGAAAGCTATATCGAGTAGGTGGTTTACAGTACTTAAGACTACATCGCGTTTCAACTCAACAGTGGAGTTTAGTTGAATCGCGTCGGCGTCGGACCCATGGGCACACGTTGAAACGGTTCGACTGATTCAACGTTGACCTCGCGTTGAATTTCGTTAGAACATGCGAATGAAATCAACGCCGAAATAACGATGTTCATTAAACATCAACATTTCGATGTCGATTCCATTATTTTGCAAATGCCTATGAAGTTTAACGTTGAATCGACCTTGAAATACCAAAGTTTAGGCCTAATCCACTTCACATTTCAAGCTGGAAGCCACAGTATTTGTTGCTCATGCAAGCACGTGTACTTTTTCTGGATGCTGTGTATATACTAGAGTTGATCAGTAAGTTACACTCATATAGTCCCGTACACCGTGCCCAAGACTATACGTAAAATTTTAACCAATGCAAACACGTTTAATATTGGTGTCAATTTGCCATAAGCAGTGGCCTCGCGATACACGATATCACGGTCTCAAACTAGGTCACGATAAACTAGGTCAAGTGACATAAGAGACAGGAAGCATGCAGTGCCCATTCGAAATTTTGGGCTGTTGAAAAATTGTCAAAACATATTTTTTGCCGCAAAATTTCCGTCCAAAATGCCAAATTTGGGCTAAAACCACTATTTTGAGGGGAGATGGGGGGAAAATTAAAATATATTTTCGGCACCCATAATATCTGAATAATTTCTGCAGACAACATTATTATTAGTTAAGTTTAAAGTTATAGTTATATGTTTTTGTATTTATAGTACACTTAAGATGTAGGCCTGTATGTTTGTACAGGCAAAGCGAGGTTAAGCCCAAATTGTCTCGAACTTTGTCGCAAGCATCTCGATATGTCGAGATGGTTTGTGTCCGCGACTTTCGTGATTTGTGTCCACGACTTTCCCCGCGGGGAAGTTTCGGTGAAAGTCGGCGTAATGGAATTTGGGCTTTACCGATCGAGTTCAGTTCAGTTAATGTTGCTTTGTGCGCATCTTAAATCTCTGTTCTGTACATTGTATACAGGTGAGGCGTGGTTGCCGAATGAGATCAACGAAGGTCGCTTGGAATGGTTCTTGTTCTTGTTGGCCGGCGTCCTGCTGGCTAATCTGTGTTTGTTTGTACTGATTGCCAGGCGCTACACGTACAACTGCCTAGGAGCAGCGATAGCGCTACCAAACTCCAGCTCAAGTTACACTAACGATCTCTCAACGTCACACGGCGCCTCTAGACCTTCGCTTAGCTCCTCGGGACCGCTGCTTCTTGTGCCCGAACCCATTTAACGGGGCCTGAAAAATTAAAACAAAAAACATTGGTTTTAGGTTATACCTTTAAATTTCAAAAGCCCAAACCTTCGGGTTTTCGGTTTTTTTTATTCATTGTGTAATTTATGATATACAAATCAGATCTAGTTCCGTAGTTTAATTGTGAAGATTGGATAACTAGTTCAAAAAGTTTTTAAAATGCGACACAAGTTTTAATTTGTATCACAAATTGCACAACAAATTGAAAACACAAAGAATCCTAAAACTTGTGATCGTGATTTTAGCTTTTTTATCGTAAAAACCTCAAAAGTTTAAATTTTTGCTATTTTTCGGTTTTTATTTGTTGTGCAATTATTGTAACAAATCAGATTTTATTTTGTATTTTAATCTTAATTTTTGGTTTTACCTTGACCTGTTACGGCACGGAACCGCCTGCGTCTATTATTTTTTTAATTTGATTGACATTTAATAGCACTATTTTCCGACGCGCACGTGCGCGGGGGTAGTAATTTGGTCTCCGTGATATACAAGGCAGGTTTAGGCGCCAAGCGCGCTCTCGCTCTTGGTCTTTCTTAGTGCGTAGTAGATTGTTTGGATTGTCGTGTGTCACGCGATACTGTACGAGTTGTCTTCTGTTTCTGTTGAGAAGAAGAACGTGGATCACCGTACTGTTGCAGTACGGACGCTGTAAATATATCGCTTTGTATTACAAGAAAAAGTGCACTTGCGCTGAAAGATGTGTATGATTTATGGCCGGTCACCGCCGGTCACCGGGTGATAGACCTCGCAGTGACAGCTGACTTCCCCACTCCTCCCCACCGATCTTCTTGCCACAATTTAGGCGATTAGTCGGGATCCTTGCCGGATAGGTCAGTAGGCAGCCTGACCGTCCCTCATCGTCTGAATTTCATGACAGACCACCTAAAATGTCTAAGATTTTGGGGTTTTCGGTTTTTGTATGTTGTGTAATTTATGATACAGATTAATTGCATTTTTAATCGTCATTTTTGACTTTTAGCATCACGACGTTACTTATTCACTCACCAAAAAACAAATGTGACATATGGAGAATGGTGCAATAGAGATGTTTCTTCTGGGTTTAAAATTTGGTGTTCCGTCTTTGTACGTTAAAACCAAAAACAATTTTCAAAAACATTGAAAGCCAAAATACCCAAAACTCTCCGAAAAATATAAATTTTTTTTTCAGCCATGTTACTTATAGTGACTATAGATTGATTCAGCTAGTGGCGATGTGCTATATGGAGCAAGGGGCATTGCCTTTCTTTAAAATTTTAACCTGTCGAAAGATTTTGTTTTGTCTGGGATATTTATTTCCAAAAAAATAAAAAATACACAATTTTGGGCTAAAAATCTTTCATTTTGGGGAATTTAAAAGCAAAATTGCAACGTAGAGCTGCCATAAAAAACCTGTGTCGCTGTTCATGGAGTTGCTGTTTGATGGATCACTGACACTGTACTGTTGGCTATTTACCGTCAGAATTTAAGCAGGCCGTTGTTCGGTCTACAAACACACAACCACAATGAATAATTAGCTTGTAATTTTAAACTATAATCACAATCTAATATAACAGTAAAACAGAATAATTGATAGCCTAATGCGCATAAAATCGCCACCAGGCAGCGTGTATATACGTAGAATACGTATATTTTAAAGGTGTGTTGAGAACCACAGAAAGGTAACGAACTGAAAAGAAACAAAACGAATTGAAATTAACTGAAACTAAATGAGGTCAACCGAAATGAAAGCCGCGCTTCGGTTTTTACGCGCGAAAGCAACTACTGCTTTCAGCGCGTCTTAGCCATCGCAAATCTGTCTGTCCGTCTGCCGTCCGTCTGTCCGTCACACGGGTGGATCAGGCAAAAACGGTCCAAGCTATGATCACCAAATCTTTACCATCGGCTGCCCGGAAGACTCTAGTTTTAGGAACCGTACAGCTTTTCCATAAATTCAAAGAAGGTCACTCCGAACGAGGGCGCTATATGAGAGGGGGGGTGGGCAAAATTTGAGATTTTTGGCCAATAAGTCGCTGTATCTCAGTAACGGTGCGAGATAGGCCTAGGTTACTATTATCACTAATAGGAAGTCGTACGCTGGCTCTCGATTGGCGCCGAATTCAATGACCTTGAATGACCTTGAACGCCAAAATGTGGGGTTTTATGGATTTTTTGGACGATTTCAGGCTGCGACACAAGTCTATATCATTGACAAGGTGGCGCCACGGAACTATCGTTATGCCATCGAGATAGACAATTTGGTATTTGTATATTAACTTAGTGTGAACACCCCAATTTTTAGCTAAACTACTGAACCGGAACTGCTATAGGCTTTCGTGCGTCTCGTGAGCATTAGCTCAAATTTCTTGTTATTTCAGTTTACAGTACGGTACTTCGTTTCGTTTAATTTTATTTCGGTTCAGTTCGGTCGCTTCGTACGATCGTTTGGTTTTTTTTATTTTATTCATTACTGTCGCGTCCACGTCACCTGGTCAGCGGCCAGCTCGGGCCTGCCCGCTGGGCCAGCCACGCGTGAAGGACGTAAGGTCGTCACGCTGCAGTCAGTGTGAACCAGGGATAAATAATTATCTCTATTCCCTGGTGTGAACTATGAACACGTTGGTCGTTCTGTTTTGCCGGTAAAATGGCAGTATTTACGTTAGTCGAGTAACTGACGGAGCCTACGGACTCGCCGTGTCCGTATGTCGACCTTGTCGCCAGTGAAGCTACCGGTGGATGTTTTGCATCGTGTCATAGTCCTGGTTGTCGACGGAGCTTCTATGGACTCGCTGTGTTCGTGTCGTCACCCCTGAGTTCCAACGCTGGTGAAGCTATCGAGGAACGTACTGTGCCGTCTGAGACCGTGAAGCTGCTGTTGTAGCTGCTGTGAACTCCTGAGGCGCCGAACTGCGTATGGTTCGTTACCTTTTTTTAAAAATTTTTTTTGCTGGCTGTAATTAGTTTGTACTTTTGAAATTGTTTTGTGTTTTTACATTTAAAAATTGTTTTGATGTATGTCACGTCTGCGTCCTCCCCGGGAGAGTACAGGGTGCTCTAGGTATAACAACACACACACGGTGTAATTATAAAATACATGTACATTAAAATAACTGAAGAAAAAGAAAAAAACAACGTCACACTACGTGCCAGTCACGAATGACCTTTCAACAACACTACTTCCACGCCCCCCAGTGTCCTGAGTCATCCAGTGCGTTGCTGGCCTGGCTCAACACCGGCCACCACCGCCGCCAGCGATATAGCCCAATCGACAACTGTCCGTGACATTCGTTCCCCTCCAAGATGATGGTAGAAGCTGACATACAGTCTGCGTCACACCATCAACATCGAGATCGGAGTCGAATCAGGGCTCACAGTACTTACGGATGAACTTTAAATGAGCCGATATCATTCGTAGCGTTCATAGTATAATATCGTCTACTGGAGTCATGACCATTGACAAGATGCCAATAACAGAATAGTCAGAGTGAATAAGTTCATATTGCATCTTGACTCCAGCATATCACTGCACAACAACACAAACTCACGGCAGTACCATGTTTCAGAAGAAAATAAAACAACCACAACTCATGCAGTACACACACTACAATACACGAACAAAACCGTAGTGTACAACTGGAACTGGAAAAAAAACATATGACTACTCTTATAAGAAACACCATGTGCAGTAACCAGAAGTAAATCAAGAGTATCATACAGATGAACACAACAGAGTTAATTACACAACAACCCCCACCAACTGGTCAGTGCAAGTTGCGACCTCTGGCCCCGGGCGAGACAAAGAGTCTGCTGCTATGTTTAGTTTTCCTGCATGGTATTTAAACTCGATATCATACTCAGCCAGGGCCAGGCTCCATCTTATGAGTTTACTCGACTTGGGAGCTGACTCAGTCAAAAATGTTAGTGGATTGTGGTCACTGTGAATAATGATCTTAAAAATGGCGTGCATAGCTCGCACAAACGTCTGACCTGCATTTTTCAGTCCGAATGGGGTCCGAACGAATTCGAGCAAACGGCCTATACATACAAATGCAGTCAGCCATCTGTCTGTCACGAACTTCAGTCTGGTAGTAGCCTTGTCGGCAATCGAACGTACTTATATATCTCTTCCCTCCCACTCTTTGGATGACATCCTCAATGTCAGGGACTGTCATATGTAACTATTGTCTGTCCTTGCTTTTATTGTTGTCTGTCAATACCTGTCTGTCTTGTCTTGTCTTGTGTTTCTATGGGCCATGCTGCCTGAAATAAAAGCGATTGATTGATTGACTGATTGATTGAAAGGCATCCCCAACTGTGTAGGAGTTTAGATAGCGGTAGTCCACATCCAGACGAATGCCATTGCAACCCCCTTTTCCTTTGAGTACACAAACAAGAGGACTTGCCATGGGGCTATTTGACTCCTGTATGATCCCAGAAGCCAGCATGTCATCCAACTGTCGCTGAACCTCCTGCTTCAAGCGTTCCGGGACTTTGCAGTCAGCATATTTGTCAAGGATCTGCAGCAATTCACCTTGCTGTCTCGCTGATAAATGACAAAGCGTGGATCTGTCAATCAACTGACTTGGTAACTGACTGTCATCCTTACTGTCAATACCAATCCCTGCACAGTCATAATCAAAGGCATGTAAGTCACCAAATTCTTGGTCCTGCTCACTCACTATAGCACATGAGTTCACATCAGGCTCCCCTGACAAACCAATGGGATCATACAACACCTTCTGAGCCCTAGTGTGAAACTTACGAAGATGATTTACATGGATCGTTCGGCTCGAGCCATCGTCAAACTCAACTACGTAAGAATTGGGAGATTGGACATGAGTGACAAGTCCAGGCCCAATCCAACGACTGAAAACTTTCGAGGCCGAAGAATCCTTCTGGAGAACTAAGACCGGTTCTCCAACCTGAAAAGACTTGGCACAAGAACGAGCATTATACCAATCAACATACTGCTGCTGAGCCTTCTCAGCGTGTGACTGAGCAAACGACAACACAGTTGTCGGTCGCTCATGCAGCTCAGTCAAGTATTCAACCGTGCTTTTGTTCTTTGGGGCTGGAAAGTTTGATTCATTCAACCACATCTCTCTCAAGACAGCCAAAGGACCATGGGGTAAACTGCCGTACACTAACGTGAAAGGAGACACACCCGTGGTTTCATTCACTGCCTCCCTCATGGCCCAAAGAATCATACTGAGGTACTTATGCCACGACCGTGGGTGTTTGTGAGCAACCTTGGAAATCAGAGACTTTAGAGTGCCAATCGTCCGCTCAACGCTATTTGCCTCAGGATGTCGCGGAGTACAAAAAATCGGCGAACACCCAATACGTCGCATAAACTCACGTGTCAACTCACAGGTGAAATTTGTGGCTCTGTCACTTGAGACTCTGGAAGGGATGCCAGTGAATTGCCAGAAAGACAACATGGCTTCACAACAATTCTTAGCAGTCAGGCTACTAAGTGGAACAGCATGTGGAAACCGAGAGGTTTTATCAAGGAAAACAACAGCGTAGTTGTATTGGGCTTTAGTGTTAAATAAAGGACCCAAACAATCGATTTAGAAATGCGAGAAAACAGGTTCGGTCGAAACAACACCTGCCTGTATCGGTATTCGGTCATGAAAAGTCACTCGAGCCCGTTTCTGACATACATCACAACATCTACAGAATTCAACAACGTCTTTCACAAGAGTCGGCCAGGTGAAACTCAAGCCAATGCGCTGTTTTGTCTTACATATACCAGAATGACAATCAACCTGTGCATGGGCTAAGTCCAACAAAGCGGAGCGTCTACCCATCGGAACGACTAGTCTGTCAACGTCTTGGCCTAGAATCTGCGCTCGATGAAACAACAAACCGTCTCTCAAAAAGTAGCCACCTTTACTGTCACGAGCCAAAGCAAATGCCCCAGTCAATGACTTATCCCGCGACTGTTCAGCGATTAGCTCACCAACCTGAGAACTGTTCGGATCTACCAAGTCGTTGAATACGGTCAACTCACCGACAGCTATATCACCGTCATTGCCCTCATCGTCTCCGCAACCAACGACACTGTCCGGAGCAAACTCTGGGCTAGTACTTGGATCATTATCAACATTTGCCACACCAAAAGTCGACTCACCCTGTCTCTCGTCTGTCCCAAATTAGCCGGCAACAGCCAACAGTCCACGATAATCTGCCAGAGACAACAAACAGTCATGAGAGACATTCGCACAGACAACAAATCTGATAGGATGATAACTCCTAGCACCGTCAATCTTCACATCGAAGGATAACAAATCACCAACTGAAGCGCGCTTATCGAAAGTCTGCAAAGTCACCTTACCCAACACGGCATAAGCCAAACTCTCCACAGCGCTAGCCTTTAAGACGGATATCTGCGTACCTGAGTCAAAAAGACTGTTAACCGTCAGCTGATTACCACTAATATCAGCAATATGCAAGTCTACATAATGCATTGCTGCCTGGCAGTCAGCAACAAAACGGTGAATATTAAAATGCGGTAGGCCTACTTCTATGGGTTTACGTTCGTGCGAACAACCCGAAGAGCGGCCATCGCTGCTATCCAAATCATCAAACAAACCATCTGTAAAATCGGCACCTTCCGGCATATCACAAACACTTTCGCAACAACTCTGCGATTTACTGGATTCATTCCATGTATACAGTGGACGTGAAAAATCCAGGTCGTCCTGCACCGTCACTTTGTTTACATAAGCTACCGGCCCGTCAGTCGCAGCAGGCTGGGTAGCAGGTGTCGCAGCCGCAGCCAACAGTGGTCGCCCACCGCTAGCCTGAGTCAATGAATGGTCACGTGACCCAACAGAAGAGTCTGTAGTACTACATGCATTCACAGACTGTCTTCTCTGTCCAGATTGTCCCGACTGCGTGCGCCTCTGTCCTGTTGGCCTGTCCTGTGGGCACTGAGCAATCAAATGAAATGCAGAATTACAGCGGTGACATCTCTTTACCTCCCCATTATTATCAACGGGATTGCCGGGTTTTACCGTGGCCTGGTTAGAAACAGACTTTGCCTCATTGTGCCCTACATTCGGCACTGAAAATCGTGTGCCAGCATTAAAACGTGATCCTGCATTTTGGCCCACAGGTAATTGATTGACGTTAGGGGAATACCCTACGTTACTCATATACTCGTCAATTACCTGGACCAGTTTGTCTGGTTGAAGCCAACACGGTTTCTCCAGATTACTCTCCACTGACAGGACGTGTTTTAAGCAATGCTCTGGCAAAGCGGACTTTATGCGGTCACTCAGTAATAATGACTGCAGGCCATCAAAGGTGGTGACTGAACGAGAGGTCAGACACTGAGTTAGAAGGCCTTTTAGTTTCGATGAAAACATAACGTACGTTTCACGTGTGTTCTTTTTCAGAGTATTAAACTTATCCAAAAAGCATTTTGCGGTTAAGCCATACTCTTTTAAGATAGCATTTTTCATTTGTGTGTAATCATCTCGAACCTTTGGGTCCATACGTGAGCATAAGGCACGGGCTTTGGGAGCAAGATACTTGTGTATTAGCCTAGCCTGATAAGTTGCAGGGACATCTAGTTTGGTAAACTGAGCTTCTACACCCTGGAAGTAGGATGGGAGGTCAGTAACGTCAGCAGGTTGAGGACCTATGACCTGAGCTAAAGCGTCACCAAATCGTTTGAGCTGCTTTACCACATTCCCGTCCTCCTTTGCCTTCTCATTCATGTCCACTTGCTTCAGGTCCTTTTCATGTTGCAGTTTCATGCGTTCCATACCAAGCTTGGCCTGTTCAAGCTCTAGCCTTTCTTTTACCAAGCGTACATTCACGTCCAACTTCTCTTTCTCTGCAGCCCTTTCAGCATCCAACTTCTCCTTCTCCGCCGCCATTTCAGCTAACCGCAATTCCATTTCCATTTTCTTCCTCCTTTCCTCATGTTCAAAGCGCATCTTCTCCAACTCGGGGTCTACAGTTTTAACAACCCCCTCCTCCACCGGGTCCCCACGTACTAGCAGCTCAGCACAAATAATTTGACCCCCGACCAGTCGCAGCCTATCACGTATATCACGGATCCTCGGATCCCACCGCTGCCACCAATGTCACGTCTGCGCCCTCCCCGGGAGAGTGCAGGGTGCTCTAGGTATAACAACACACACACGGTGTAATTATAAAATATATGTGCATTAAAATAACTGAAGAAAAAGAAAAAAACAACGTCACACCACGTGCCAGTCACGAATGACCTTTCAACAACACACTGCCACGCCCCCCCCCAGTGTCCTGAGTCATCCAGTGCGTTGCTGGCCCGGCTCAACACCGGCCACCACCGCCGCCAGCGAAGTAGCCCAATAATAGTTCGACAACTGTCCGTGACAATGTACCAGCCTTATTAGAACCGGCCCACGCTTACAAAATCACCACACCACACCTCGCAAGAGCTAAAGGGTTAAACGCGACAGACAGTCACACGGACGGACATCTGTACGATAGGTGTCGCATGTAAAGAGGTGGTCGTTCGTAAAGCAGATATCGTGCTACTTTTGGGCTATAACGTGTGTTAAGATGTGCGTGCGAATTATAGGTAAACATGACGTCATTACACTAGCGGTTGTTTGTAAAGTCGTTTGGTGATATTTTGTAGTTTTTTTGTGGCCAGAAAAGGTATTGCTCATTAGTATCTAAAAACTATTGATCAGTATTGCTAATTACCGCATGTTATCTTTACTGATATTTAGGCCTACTGTCTGTAGTCGTGGGATAGGATAGTTGCACGCGCATCTGACCGCTTGCGCTTGGTTAGTTGGTAGTAAATGCAAATTACTTCGGTCGGAATCAATCAATCAATCCAGTTTAATTCAGACGTATAAGGTCCATAGAACTACACAACTACAAATGTATAATAAAAAGTGATAAAAGAGAAAAATAAAACACTAATACACATGTATGGTTAAGAATCACTGAACAATCTTATTACTCGACCTAGAACACTGTTTAGCAAAAAGAACACATAGATGTGACAGTTGCATGTAAAGTTTTAAAATTTGCTGACGATACAAAAATATATAGGGTTGTTAACTCACAGGAGTATATTGAAAGTTTACGTAATGATTTGAAGAATTTAGTAAAATGGTCAGTAGACTGGCAGATGCTATTCAGCACTGACTAATGTAAGATTATCCGCATTGGACATAGCAACTGTCATGCTGACTACTATATGAGTGGCAATAAGTTGGAAAC
>Ga0209671_1005466_pt1 | contig 12870 bp, 7 predicted proteins | sample WorMetHERISLAND2_2_FD_187401 | JGI IMG/M metagenome (GOLD analysis project Ga0209671, IMG submission 187401) | Marine gutless worms symbiont microbial communities from Max Planck institute for Marine Microbiology, Germany - Olavius geniculatus... | ecosystem: Host-associated > Annelida >... | reverse complement strand
TCTAAAAAGTGGTTATCCGTTGTTGGCTTGTCTAGCGTGAGAATAGTTGCAGATATGCACAGACATGCTGCTTATGATAACAAGCACTAGCGACGAGCTTCTTAGAAATGTGAACATCGATGACCTTAAATGACCTTGAACCCTAAAAATATTGGTTTTAGTGACTTTTTGGCGATTTTTGGCTGCAAAAGAGTGAATTGCGACGAAATGGATAGAGATAGACCAAGATTACTTCAAACAGGAACTGCTATAAGCTATCGCGCGTCTCATGAGCATTAGTTTAGATTTATTGTTTTTCATAGCAGACATTAGTCGATAGCAGTATAAACCGCATCAAGAATAGCACCGCCACCTAGCAGAGAATGCTTATTAAACAGCATTTTGAAATCGAAAAACAATTTATCGAAACCTGCTATTTTTGAGGATCAAGGTCGTTCAAGGTCATCAATCTTAATACCGCCGAATAGCTCGTCAGCATTGCTTGCTATGATGAGCAAGAACTCTGCCTGTTTGCAACCGTTCTCGCGCCGCCAGAAGAGTTAACAGCCATAAAATGACGATTATGTAGTGGGATATTTTTCTTTGACGTTCAAAAGGAATCCCTTGACTCAGCGGCACATAATTTTTTCACGAAGAACTGGAGACCCTACGCTATCATATGTCGAAAACCCAAAGTTTCTATCTAACTCGGGCTTGAATCAGTACTGGGTTGAGACAGACGGACGGACGGAGAGACGGACAGACAAACGCAGCGACAGAATTCCGGTATACGCGTTTTAGCACTATGTGCTGTCACGCGTAAAAACACGTTGTTCTTGTAAAAAAACTGGAACATTTATAAACGTTTACTGCAGCAATGAATTTTTTTATGCGTCAGACTAAAAGGACTAACTTCAGTAGCTTGCGGCAGTAGCAGCAATAGCAACCGCTACGAACAAACAGCTGCAGCGAGCAAGATTACGATGTGTTGGACAGATTGTTTGACGCCATTCTAGGAGCAAAGACCTAGTAATTATTAGGCGTAAAAGTACTGACGATGTTACTGTACTTTGCTGATGGGACTCCCTTGCTCCCGATTGCCTGCAATTTCTCAGTAGTAGGCTACATAGCAGGATTAGTGGGATACTGAGATAGGTGACTGTTGGCGGGTATACCGTTTTGGTATTTGACCAAGCCGCCCAGGCCAACTCAGCCTAGCCATCCTACGTGAGCAGGCAAAATGGCAACTGGTTACGGCCACAGCTATAGGGAAGAAACGGCGAGTTCTGGAAGGCCCCGCGACCAGTACAGCTGGCACACTGACATGGGCAATCAATCAATCAGTCAATCAAAACACATTTGTATAGCGCCACGTGTCGCGAACGAATCAGGGAGGGTGACGAAGTCTAAAATAAATGTTTACGTTTGCAATATGCAACGTCAAACAGTTCGGTTTTTAAGTAACGCTTGAAAGTACTGAGTAGTTCTGCAGATCTACAGTTATATGTCAGTGAGTTCCAAACAGAAGGAGCGCTAACGCTGAAAGCTTTCGCTGACAACGCTAGCGTCATCCTGGATACAGTAAGTTTAAATGAGGTAGTTTAAACGAACTTGACCATCGGTTGTTGGGTTGTGTATTAGCTTAATTAGATTTAATCCTCGCCGGCTCGAAACTCTGCAAAGGGCAGGGGGTGACTCCTATGCAACAGACCTTCGGTCTGAGCAGAAATATTTCTCAGTTGATGGATTTGGGTCCATCCTGCATGCACACGACGGATTATCTGTTCTTGGCCGGGAGTCCAGCTTAGCTTAAGTCATTCATCAGTTGGTCATCCAGGGACCACACACACGCAGACTGTGTCTAGGTGGTCGGTAGCCGGACCGGTCACTAGTGGTCATCGGAAACACCGGTACACAACGTCTACACAACTCATTTAGTAACCTTAGCCAATCAATCAATCCGTTCCGTTGCGTTTATTTGAGGGTAACAAGAAATTTGAGCTATTGCTCACGAGATGCCTATAGCAGTTCCGGTTCAGTAGTTTAGCTGAAAATTAAGACGTTCACACTAAGTTGATTTACAAATACCAAATTCTCTATCTGAATCGCATAACGATAGTTCCGTGGCGCCACCTTGTGAATGATTTCGACTTGTGTCGCAGCCCAAAATAGCCAAAAAATCCATAAACCCCCTATTTTGGCGTTCAAGGTCATTCAAGGTCATTAAAGTCGGTGCCAATCGAGAGCCAGTGTACGACTTCCTAATAGTAATTAATAGTAACCTAGGCCCTATCTCGCACAGTTACTGAGATACAGCGACTTATTGGCCAAAAATCGTAAATTTTGCCCACCCCTTCTCATTTAGCGCCCTCGTTCGGGGTGACCCTCTTCGAATTTATGGAAAAGCTTTACGGTTCCTAAAGCTAGGGTCTTTCAATCAGCCGACGATGAAAATTTGGTAATTCTAGCTTGCACCGTTTTTGACTGATCCACCCGTGTGACAGACGGACAGACGGACGAACAGAATTGCGATGGCTAAGACGCGCTAAAAGCAGTAGCTGCTTTCGCGCGTAGAAATGCATAAAACACACGAGGATGTACGTGTACTTTTGGTGATGGGTCGCTGTTGACTTTTTTCGACGACAATATTCTGATAACAAGTAGCAACTGCAGAGAAAACAGCTCAGATCGATCGGCCAAACCGAAAACTTGAGACCTTAACAAAGATGCAAAAGTTTCAGTCTACAACTACGAATTAGTTACGTGATTAACTAGAATTGGACTGCCGCATCGCAAAACCTTCTTCGAGTAGGTCTACACGACAGCATTGAATGAACAAATCGCTAAGCGAGATCGCAAGAAAATTATAAATTGCGTTATTGGTATACACACATGGAGACGGACTCTGGCTTTACCTTTGTATAAGCGTCGAGATGAGAGTTTTAAACGGCTGCATCGCTAAGAAGTTAACGTCAGCGATGCAAGCAAGCTATTGCGACAGAGGTTACAGTAGCGTGGTCTGTTTTTTTCGTCGGGTCCGTCATGCTCGTGCACCCCGCTAAAGCCGTTACACCGTCCGGAAAAAAAAACATATAGCACAAACGTTTCGTTTTGTAAAAACACTATTCAAGTCCGGCGGGATATTTAATGATTTGCTATTGCAAATATTCCGCAATATGCGCCTGTAAAAGAATTTTGCAATTTGGTCAATAATAGGTAAAGATATGGTCAATAATTTGGTGGCAAATTTTTGTGGACCGTCGTGAGTGTGAAATGAAGCTCTTACAGCATTTATACGCGAATCCGCTGTCGCTTATGCACGCGACATATGAGCGCTATACAAATGCGATTTGATTGACTGTCACCATGTACAGAATACACAGAACAAAAATGGCGACAGTCTTGCTCAAACGTGTAAGTGGCGGACCAGTAGTTAATTTACACAACGACAGCACGTAGACTTACAAACACCCGGGGCAAAATGAAAACGTCGACATCGTTCATTCAGATTCTCGCGTTATGATTACAAGAAAACAGTCCGAATTTGCCTAACATCATATTAGTGTCACGATGCCTTTGAATGACATCATAGTGACTTAAGACCAATACAGCAATAGAACTGCAGAGGAAATTCACAGCAAGTGTCACAAATTGTCGTACAACAAACCGGCGACAAATCGAAAAGTTCTATTGCAAATGCTCCATTTACTTACAGTTTCTATATTATCGCGTATAGCATATTCGTTATGGATTTCTTATTGTGTTACTCATCAGCAGCGCTTTTGTTGAATTTCCATGTAATATTTGTACGATTGTCGCTTGTTGTCATTTAGAGGTAAATGAACTGACGGAGTCGGCGGCGGCGCATAATAGTAATTGGCAGTTGCGCCGAGTGTTAGTTGGGTGTGGCGCCAAGTGCAGCAGCAGCAGCAATAGAAGCGGCGAGTGCTTTGATACATAGCACGGCGAGAGACAGGAGTGGCAGCTTCGGCGACTTGCGTCGTTCAGATAACAAACAGCGACTGACGTCTATAGGACTAGTTCGTTAAACGATCGACTGAGTGAGCGTTCGGCCGCTGCGATTGCACGCCGCTAACGAATCAACACACGCAGAGAATCGCAGACTTAACGAAACCGACTTCAATCCGCACGAGGGTTGAAACCGTCAGTCATCGCTGGCGTTGAAATTTTACGTTCTCGGACGCTTATTTTGATCTCAGATGACAGAAGTATTCAGCTGACGTCACAGTTGCATTTAGGCTTCGTTTCGTATGGTTTTGTAACGGAAGTTTTTCGTTTAAAATATAAACGGAAATAAACTAAAATAGTGATTAGGTAGATCGAGCTATTCGAGATTACACTGCGTAAGTGACCGGAGGTCGCTGCGGTCACGTGATAAAAATGGCGTCCATGATGACGTGGTTACCTCTCGTTCGAGCGGCGGCGGTCGGCTGGGTCCCGCTGTCCGCCAACCCTATGTCCATGTCGGCGCCGGCGGCTCCCGAGGCGCGAACGGGGTTATCTGGGGTGTCGGCGGACGCCCGCCTGCGCATCAACATCAGCGGACAGCGCTTCGAAGCGTGGCGTCGTGATGACGTCATCGTGACGTCGCAGCAGGTGTCCGTCGCGTGATTGGTCAACGGCAGCGGTTCGAGGCGTGGCGCTGCGCGGTCGACCGGTTTCCAGACACGCTGCTAGGCTCCGACGAGAAGGAGTTCTTCTTCGACGCCGTCCTGTGGAATAAAACATCTGCAGAAACGTTTCCGAAACATTTCTAGCATTTTGAACACATCTGAAAGACAGGATATGCGGTCACGTGTGAAACAAAACGTCACCGGAAACGTGTTATTTTACATGTAACCAGAGTCCTGTCTTTAATACGCGTACTTGATACTGAAGTGATTCGTTGCAAGGACTACAAAAGTGTTCCTAAACGTTTTTTGGTTTACATGTAACCACAGCTTGAGTATGTGAGTTCTTTTTCGACGCCGACACTGGTGAATATTTCTTTGATCGTGATCCAGATCTGTTCCGCTACATCCTGGCCTTCTATCGGACTGGTCGCGTGCACTACCCGCGCCACGAGTGCGTCGCGGCGTTCGACGCAGAGCTTCAGTTCTTCGGCATTCTGTCCGAACGCGTCGCCGACTGCTGCTACGAGGAGTACCGCGACCGGCAGAGCGAGTACTCCGAGAAGACTGCGGCAGAAGACCGCGAGAGACCGGACGCTGAGCTCACAGGAAGTAAGGAGGTCGACGGCGCCGGCGCCGGCGCGGCAGCAGCAGCGTTAGTCCCCAGTCCGTTAGAGAACTCCATAGTGTCACTAACCACCACGGCGTCAGTCCCCAGTCCGTCCGTGCGTGAACGAATGTGGCACGCATTCGAAAACCCGCACGCCAACGTTCCCGCGCTCGTGTTCTACTACGTCACCGGTTTCTTCATCGCTATCTCCGTGCTGGCCAACATCATCGAGACGGTGCCGTGTGGTCATGACGAGCGCCGTGGAATCAGACTGTCGTGCGGCGAACGTTTCGGCATCGAACTGTTCTGTCTGGACACTGCAAGCGTGGCAGTATTCACCATCGAGTACCTGCTGCGCCTGTACGCCGCACCGCGGCGCTGCCACTACATCTCCAGCGCAATGAGTGTCATCGATGTGGTCGCCATCCTGCCCTACTACATCGGACTCGGCATCACAGACAACAAAGACCTGAGCGGCGCTTTTGTGACGCTGAGGGTCTTCCGCGTCTTCCGCGTCTTTAAGTTCTCGCGCCACTCGCAGGGTCTGAGAATCCTTCTTAGCCATAAGCTCACGTGGCATATACGGAATTCTTCTTTTAAGGTTTGGAGATCTGCAAAGTTGCCTTGCCATGTTCTTGTTATTCTTAGGGTTTTGTCACCATCAAGCAACTTTTAAAAACATTTTGTCCTTGAGGTTTGAAGTATTAAAAATCTTATTTCACAGGGTCTGAGGATCCTTGGCTACACTTTGAAATCGTGCGCCAGTGAGCTTGGGTTCCTGCTGTTCTCGCTGACGATGGCGATCGTCATTTTCGCTACGATCATGTTTTACGCGGAGAAGAACGTCTCCGGGACGAAATTTACCAGCATCCCTGAGGCATTCTGGTACACCATCGTCACCATGACGACGCTCGGGTTAGTCGCCGTGACTTTGACATTCGTAGAACTAGACCTATGTAGCAAGTGGTTTACAATAAGCAACCCATGACTTTTCTTAACATCAAATATTTACCGGTTCTGTAGGCTAAATTATTTTTGCTAGCCAAAACAGCGCTTAACTTAACAGCACTAATCCGATCGCTTTTTAAGCGCGTGGTAAAATAATTAGTCAACTTTAAATACAACAAAACTTTTCAGACATATTCAAATGTAGCACGACTGTAGGCCTACTGTATACAAATCATTATATCTTGAATTTTTTGTTTTACATAACAATTTTCATCATGCATTACCTATTATATCATAGATATCTATCATACCATCACATCATAGATTACATCTAACATACAGACATACATCTACATACCGTCGAAACGAAAAAAACGTTAACGTTTTTCTGAATTACTGGTTAGTCGATTCTGTCAGCTAGATTGTTCACTGAAAAAAATATTAACTGATTCTGATGAAATTTTGGTGGAATGATTAGGCCAAGAATTATGGAAGTTTGATAGCAATCCAGATTGTGGATTCTTATTATTACTGTCCAGAATTCTTTACGTTAGGCTGGATAGGAGGTAGCAGTCAATACTGAGTCTTCTTTGCTTTCGCCAGGTGGCAGTAGCATTTTCGACGGAGGTTTGAGATCTGCGATCGCTTCTAGTTTATGAATACTGTTTGCCGGACGATGGTTTATTACGTGCAGGTATTGTCAATTCGAACAGCGTAATTACAGTCCACTTTCGAGGTCGACGTCGTTTATGCGAAGCTGGCGGGTATTCGAAGTCATCAGCAGAACTTTACTTAGTTAGTCATCAATCGAAGGCAAGTCAGGCCGTGACTGGACCGGTGGCGGCGACGACGACTTGTCACGGTGGGCTTTCGTTTCGCTGCCGATAAACGTTTGCTGCTGTGCGTAACTCGCAGGCGTCTGTCTGGGACAGTCTGCGGTCGTGCTGCTGCAGGCAAACTGATGCCGGTGCGATAATGCACGGTTGGTAAACGAGCGAATCGACCGACGACCTCATAAACGCAGCGAAAATCGAATATCAGGGCGGACCTTACCTAGACTCAAGCTGATTTAGCGTCGCACCTGCAGGCTTCTCGGGGAGCCTATAGTACGACCGTTGCGCCACCTGCAGCCAGTAACCGTGATTCATAAACGCTGCGTTCCTCGTGGCTTATTTTCGTTTAACCAACAGCGAAATATTGTCTGCAGCCTGCAGCAGTACAGATCCACATTATGTTTATTTTTTACTCAATACCAGTTCTTGCACTGAGTGCACACGGAAAAAAGAGAACAAAAACGAGCAGACAAAATCACAAAAACGCGAAATCAGACTAATCAAACGGAGCATAAAATAATACACGCAATGTTTTTAATGTCATTTTGGCTAAAAATGTCATTAGCGTCGTCATCAATTAATTTTTTCAAAGGGGTACAATTTTAATCAATTAATTTTTTAATGATTTTTCGATCCATTAATCGTTAATTTGTGCAGTTTACATTTTATAAAAGTGTGCACAGTTGATATGAGTTATCGATCGAAAACAGAAATAAAATAACTTTTTATGCTTTGATGTAAAGTCTGGAATTTAAAGCGATTTTGATCTCATTTTAGTAAGAAAGTGTGACAAATTCGCAGAAGTTGTGCTGGTTACAGCAGCAAAAGCATTCAGTCGAGTGAAGAACTGCAGCATCTGCATTATGCAGTTAGACGGACAACCAGTGAACGCTGAAAGAACAAGATTTCCGACTCACGGATTATGGGATTACCGGGTTCACACGTTATCCGTAGAAACATATGTCCGCATACAAGATGTATGTGATCAAGAGCAGTACAGCGACAGCAGAACGGAAAACATAAAACATGAAGAAACAGCGGAATAGAAGACGAACGAAATTTTTCTTCCAGAACTTTCGTATGTTTATACGTTCGAGGTAGGTCCCTCCAGTCACATTCGTGGCAAATGACCTTGACCGTTCAAATATTATTTTTTTTACATTTTGACGTTTTTGTAAGAATTATTTTTTGTTGTCGAGTTATCGCCGTTTGCTGTTAAAGCGGTTGACGCGATGCGAGTACTCTGCGCATTATTCGACTTCGTTTTCGTCGCACGTACGCGAGATACCGCGTCTCGGAATCTCTTTTCAGTTCCAGGTATTGCGCTGGCTTTATGAAGACGATAAAAGTTTATTTTACTGCGAAGGATGACCTCCGGCGACAATTACGTAGCCTCGAGTCGACCCAAACTGACATTTCCATGTCGCTTTTCGTCAGCTTGCGTTGTCAATGCTCGGCCACTGCTGCGTACATAATTATATGAGTAAGTCGGGTTTGGCTTGACCGCAGGCGGACGGGCTTGAGTTCGCACATACGTCTTCCGTCCATTCGTCATCATCTGTCTGTGGACAGTCTGTCCATCTGTCATATTTCTATGCACAATATGTCCATCTCTCGTCATTGGTCTATGGACATTTTGTCTACATTTCACCATCGCTATCTCTTTTATCTGTCCATGTACCCTGACCCTGTTTGCCATTCGTCTTATCTGTGTGGACAATTTGTACGTTTGTTGTCATCTGTCCATCTCTAGTTCATTTGTATTGGGACTGTTGATAGCCAGTTCATTCCTCGTCATAGCCTTTGTTTGGAGTCAGCATGTTAAATGTTCATTTCTAAGAACAATACATAACGAACCATCTATCGTCATATATGTGTGGACAATTTGTCCATCTCTCGTCGTCTGTCTGTGGACACTGCGGGACAGTCTATCCTCTGTCGCTTGCTTCCGTCCATGTAAATGTCACAGGACGCCGAGGGCAACTTTGACGATTACAGATGGTGTTTGTCCGTCCGTCTGTCTGTCGGTCAGCCCGGGGAACCGCTGGGAGGGCCGAGACTGATGCCGGTTCTAGGCTTATCCTCCGTTTTACGTCATGTAATCATGTATAGAACCAGAGCCGGTTCTAGGCCGGTTTTAGAATCACAACATTTCGTCCGTCGTTGTATCAGCGGATCTGTCAGCCAAACGGCGATTTCGTCGGCAATGCTGACACGCCGCGCCCGCTGGCTGACAGCTTTATAGAAATATATGAGCCCGCCGTCAATCAAAGACGTTATAAGATTTCGCTGACCGGGCAGCACGTGGCCAAGGTTTTCCGGCCGTGAGTTATACCCCGTTTACACGATCCAGCAAACGTCCAGCAGACTTGCAGCAAATGTATTCAAAATACACGTGCTAATTGCTCGACGTTTGCTGGAAATTTGCTGGACTTCTGCTGGAAGTTTGCTGCTATATGTTTTAATGGACGAGCCAGCTCGATGTTTGCTGGACGTTCGCTGGATCGTGTAAACGGGGTATTACATACTTGCCTGTGTTTCTCCTGTATGCAGCGTGTGTTCCTTAGGACATCGGAAAAATAAGAAACGACAGCGCGGTGTCAACTTCAAACTGTTCGACGTGTCTAATAAGCTGTATAAATTGTGACAAATTACAACTTTCACTAACTAGTTTGTAGAAAAGCTGCAATTTGGCGAACTTATCTAGCTTATTAGTGGCAGTTTCAACCGTTGAGTGTACTAAGAGATGTTTAGCGTATCCATTATCGTTGCGGCCGCGGCTATTGTCAGTGGCCTGAAGGACGCGGGTCCGGAGACAAGCTGCATGACGACGTCGTTCAGTTACGTGATGACTGACGCTTAGCTCGTTCGTCGTGTTCGTCCGTGTCCGGTGCGGTCGGTAATTGGTCGTTTGTCGTCGTGTGCTTGTCATGTCGTCGTCGTTGTCCCGTCGTGAATTTTTCACTCGCGACGCCTGAACCACGCCGCACTCGACGCAACAGCGACGCGACGCCTCTGTTCAAACACTTCCGACGGCCGAATACGTCGTTATTAATGCTTGGGAAGTATAGGGAGTTGGAGCTGCCGGTACCCGTCTTACTACCTGTACCCGGGTACCAGAGCTCGAGATACTCGTTAGATACCATGGCAGCTGCGAGTTTGGAAATGTGTAAAAGAAATGTGTGCCCACAGGCTATACAGCAGCACAAGTCCCTCGCTCTTTTCTCAGAATTATATTTGCTCTTCTGGTCATTTTTTACTCTCAAGAGAGAGGAAAACATGAGTAAGCCCCAATGCTTTAAGAGTACCCGGATTGTTCTCAGCAAGTGTGTGAAGTGAGTAAAATAGTGAACGATATTATCAATTCAACGGCATTTCGATGCCTTTGTCACGTAAGCGTGTTTAAACATTCATGGACCGCGCCTATACTTACATCGCATAAACTGCCCATACTGTTTCATCAGCAGTGGCTATATGATCGTCTTGCGGTAAAAAATATTAAAAATTTACTAATACGATGTGTACGTCTGCAGTCGTCATTTTTTTGGCGCGGCAAGTTTTTTGACGCAAATATGTTAAAAGGTAGTGTAGAAACATGTTTAAGGTGTCGTGGACTGATAAAAATTACGGGGAACATCATTTGGCGAAGAGGTGATATAATTTACAGTGTATCTCTAGTGGCTCGCGGGGTACGAAGTGAATACAGTGATAATACGTCATACAATAATTCAACAGTGAACGCGTAAACTATCCAGTTACTTTCGACCGCCCACAATTATCGACGACGCCGGCCGTAAAACTAACTCCAAATTAACATCGCAAGGACGACCGGAATGGTGTTAGTTTTGTTGGTGGCATGGGGCTTACAATACGACGACAAGACGAGGTGTTATGCTTTGCTACTGTCCGTGATGACCTAGTGAAATGTCGCGTGCCAGCGAGCTCTGCTCCATCCGTGGAACAGTGGAAGCGAGCGTCCGCCGTTTCCATTTCCTGGAAAGATTGATTCGTCTTGCATGTCGTGCAAGTCCGTCGAGTGTTGGGTGTAAATTGCCTCGGCGTGTGCGCGCGCGTGTGCGGCGCAAAAGTCATTCGGTTCCGGTGGCTTTCGTTGTCGCGCATTCTCCGTCCGTTCCACTCGCATGGCTCCATCATTAGGCACTAGCTGATGCAATGATGCCGTGTCAAAACCCGCAGACGTCAAAATCCGGATAGCACTCATAAGGCCTATAATCACATTTGATCTCTTGGCTACATCGTGCGACTTTTGTTTTGTTTTAGTTTCTCGTTTTTCTTTTCTGGCACGTGTAATGTAATTGCCAACCAAACTTGAGTTAACAATAGGCATATGCGATGACGGATATTCGATCAATTTATTATTGTCTGAGTAGAATAGTATTTCCGTGTGCCATATACATGTTAGTGCCTGACTCATTAAGTATCATTTCTCTGGAGATAAAACAATGACTCAGATCATGCACCGCGGCTCAAGCGTCGGCGGCGGCTTTGCCCACCGCACACCGGGCACAGTGCATAACTGAACGGACGGCATATGCATGTTGGCACAAAGTCTGGCCACATCCGTGCTTGACTTCGAATGAATAGACTCATATAAGTTCGACAGTCGTACAGAGGAAGACAGCAGCAGTTGTCGAGAAGTCAACAAAAAGCAGCAAAATACAAAAGTATAAAAAGTATACAAGTTGTATTTTCATGAATTTTCTGTGATAATTAACATTTGTGCTTATTTTGTTTCATAAAGATTGGGTTGTGTGCGTATAGGTACGGTGATATGGTGCCGCATACTATCGCCGGTAAGATCGTGGGTGGTCTCTGTTCACTGAGTGGAGTGCTCGTCATTGCTCTGCCCGTGCCGGTTATTGTCTCCAATTTTAGCCGCATCTACCACCAGAGTCAACGCTCAGACAAACGAAAAGCGCAACAGGTTAATTTACCACTTTTTAAAAATCTCGGTTCTTGGGCTTGGCTTGCCTCTTCGCGTGTCATTAGGCCGTGATAAATATAAAAATTCAAAGCATTTGCAAAATCGTTTTGCTCTTGTCATTTTACATTATTATAGTCAGATCAAAGCATTTGCATTTTTTAAAATTTAACTTTTGGACACAAACATTTGCCAAAAAAATTTCCAAATATTAGCTTAGGCTAACTCGGTTTATCTTTGTTGCCAGTCGGTTTGACGACGTGGAACTTGCTATCGGGACATGAGCTGCTACTTTTCGACGTTTATGGCATTGTCGACATTATTTTTACATAATGTGCAGCATACGCGGAACATCTAAGTGGCTTCCTTAGTGATTACGCGCTGTATAAACTGATATTACTTACTTAGTTAAGCTATAGGGGGCTATATTTGTTGCGCGGTGGTGGATCCGCGGTAATTTTTTTGACTGGACTCGATTTTAGACCTAATGAGGTGTTTGCGAATTTTTCTGTGTGAAGTAAACCCTTGGGTGGCAGCTATAACTGCAACTGTGATTGTGTTTTCCAAATTGTCTGCGGTTCCCGTGGATTTTGCTGCGTAATCTAAACCGCGGTGTCATTGATAATTTCGAGAATATTAACGCACCGAACGTCGTGGCATAATCGGCTGTAACCAAAGTCGACAGGATCACAGCGCTCCGCGTATTGAAGATTGCTTCAGAAATGATTTCGCGGTAGGCTACTTGAGCCCACTTGTGAATCTGAACGTTGCAGCTGTTTGCCTTTGATGTAAATAGGCCTACTTTTAATTCCCAGTCTACTCTAGCTGCAACGGATAGGCCTACATGGGTTTAATGTGGATATATGTAAAAAAAACTTACCAGTTTACAACTGTGTGTAAGGACGATGTGATAATATCAGTCCTCTA
>Ga0209671_1005465_pt1 | contig 12872 bp, 4 predicted proteins | sample WorMetHERISLAND2_2_FD_187401 | JGI IMG/M metagenome (GOLD analysis project Ga0209671, IMG submission 187401) | Marine gutless worms symbiont microbial communities from Max Planck institute for Marine Microbiology, Germany - Olavius geniculatus... | ecosystem: Host-associated > Annelida >... | reverse complement strand
ACTGTTCTCGCGCATAGGCTAGCCTGGTCTTACAGCCTATCATAGCCCTAGATTATAATTAGGCACACGGAGAGGCCCATAAGCCCCGCCCACTGACCAGGCTACAGGCCAAAACAGTGGGCGGGGCTTATAGGCCTCTCCGTAAGCCTATTTATAATCTACTCCTATCATGCACCGTTTCTGAAAAGTCCTACAGCGGCTTATTGGCTGAAAATCGCAAATTTTTTCCCACCCCTCTATTGCCCTCGCTATAGGGTTGACTCCTGTAAAATTTATTTAAAAGCTTTACGAATTGAGAAACTAGAGTCTTTCAGGCAGCTGATGGTGAAGATTTGGTGATCCGAGCTTGTACCGTTTTTGGCTGATCCAAGCGTGTGACAGACGAACAGCAATAGCTGCTGTCGCGCGTAAAAAAATCTTCTGCTGGAGAGATCTAATCACGCTATAGTGTTCTGCATGCCCAGCAGTCGAGGACCGAAACATGCTCGTCACTGTCACCTCTGACAGTGTAAAGTAATTTAGTTCTTGTTACTCAAACAAGCGTAATAAAGGCAAAAATTTCGACTGCTAACCAAAACTGGCTTCAAAATCTCCCAAAAATATTACTCTAAGTTTTTTGGCGATTCAAGCTCTTGGCGCTATGTCACACTGCACAATTTATCAGTATTAAATCCCGTCAAGAAAGGCGCCATAATTCGTTCCGCTGTTTTGCCCTATCGCCAATAAGCGTTGAAATAACGTGCGTGGTTTGTTATTGTAACTTTGTTTGAAAGGTTCTCACGTGATGCGTGCGCTTGAATTATTCTGTAAGTATAATGACAAGTTGGCATTCTGATTGTGCATGAGCGTCAGTGTGAGTTTTCTGAGTTTTTATCAGTCTTCTGTTACTACCGACATTTGTCGGCGAATTTTTACATAACGTTCGACGACTACACGCCAATCAAAGCATATAGACGTGTGTCGATGTGCGGTGTGCACACGTGTTTACAAGCACGGCACGTGTCGATCGTGACAACCGACGTTTCTATTGCCGACAACAGCGACAAAAACGTCACTGTTCACTGCAGCACCGTTCTCTGTGTAACCGCCAAATGCAACAACCATACTGCATTATGAGATCTGGGAAATAGCTTCAATGCTTTGGATGTGACAATATGGCAAACCTGAGTGAGAACCGTCGAACAGAATACAGATACGGAACTGACGCAGCCTTATATCGAGGGTAGCGGTACGTAGAAAGTAAGCCCCTAACTTTTGTAAATTTATAATGACTTCATAAGATATTAACCGATTTTCACATATCCGTCCGCCTGAAATAGACCTACACTAACCAACACATACTAAATGCGTCAAAGATTATCGACAGCGTTAGAACAGACTGAGCGTTAAAATGTAGTGACCCTGTAACTCACGCCTAAATTTCACAAGGTAACGTATCGACACGCTTGTGGCGTGATGGGATCTTTCATAATCACTTAATCGCAGGTTTACCAAATACAATTACAATATCGAAAAAAATTGAAAATAGATAACTAGTTTGATGTAGTTACGGCAAAAAACCCAGTAGCTTACTTTTTATTTGACCATGGTGTATGAATATTTAAACTTTGTCATTAACTTAGCAACTGTAGAAAAAAAGCAATTCTGCTAGATTTTTTGTACTGATTGAATGTTAAATGTCGTTCATAAAACACAGCTGAAGTTTTATAGGACTAGCCGCTTGTTCTGTCTGGTTGTTCTGTTCTGGTTATTCCTTTAATATTGTAGGCCTAATATTTTATGATGAGACTTTTTATGATAGTTTATGATTTGTTCGGTCGTCATTTGAAACCAGTTGTTTAAATAGTAAATTTAAAGTTCTTTCAAGAGTTGTCTATCTTCTGCTCGTCAGAAGTCAGGTCGACGTAGTTGATCTAACCGTCTGTCAGTACAATCATTCCGCTGACAAGCGGACTTTACTCGTTTCCGGTGTCACTAGCAGATAGAGCGATCCGTCGCTTACCGTCACATCTTCAGGCAGCGTGGCCGTCCGTCTTCAATATAGCAAACCCCATGACACACGGTCCGTCTTTACCGCAGTCACAGCCAGCCGTCAGCCGTTTCATGTCATCGGGAAATTTTTAATCACGCTGAATTTTTGATTGTTTACGAATAAATGCATAAAATTTTACGGTGTTTAGCTGAATACTGCAAATATTGATCCCTGTATACTATGGTTATCTGCACATAAGTTGTATTCTCAGTAGTATTAAGTTAACGGTTTCACGCGGTCTAGGGCCTTGCACGCAGAATAGCCTATCTGCTACTAAAACAAAACATGGCTATTGCTGCGAAAAAATTCCACATTGTTCCATATTTTACCGCAATGTACACGCGACGCAATCAAGCTTTGACACCAACAATAATGTATGTATGTGAGTCGCTTCAATTCGATCATTTTCAAATTCCCTGCTTGGCGACACTCGAGCCGTCTTGGCGAGCCATCGGCAAAGCTTGTCCCCGAAACGTCGCAGCCTGTGAAGCTACTATCATGCAAGCCGTTAGTCACACAGTTCTGCATATCTGTCTCACTGAATAGGCCAATCACAGGTAGATCTGGGTCTTGACAGTTTGCCGGCTGTAAAACGATTGTAACAAGACAAACAGCACTAAGACCCAAACTCCACTGCAACGATGTTGCACATGAGCTGCGTTATACCCCGTTTACACGATCGAGCAAACATCGAGCTAGCTCGAAGAGCTATGGTAATTAGCATGCTAATTGGGAAGGCGGGCGGGTTGTAATTAGAAGGCCATATAACACGTGATCAGCTGTGGGCTAAGCCTAAGCTTATATTTGAGCCAGGGGGCGGGGTACCATCACGCCTGCTCGATGTTTGCTCGATCGCGTAAACTGGATATTATACGACATCTTAGCATTAGTTGTAAGCTTTTTATTTTTTGACTTGTCGTACAGTTTGTTGTACAGCGTGCGGCGCGCCAAAGGCACAATAAGTCCAAGTAGTTGAAATTTGGTCGGAAAATGGCGACTGCCTGTCAACGAATTAATTACAAGCGGCGGCTGTCACGTTGTCAACACGCCTTTCACTAAATAGCTTTAATCTCGACGTTGAAACGACGTGCTGGCTGCTGCAAAGTCAGTCAATTGAAAGCATGGTGCGCGATGATGACGGCAGATTCGATGCATAAGGCCTAATACCGATACCGAGCTTCTCAAATGTTTCTAAATATCAAATCATCCACACCATCAAAAGCTCTTAAACAGTGCATGTGGCCCACTAAGGAGGAATAGAGACGTGATCTGGAGACCATATTTTTGGTGTCCTGAAACGTCTTAATGAATACTCAATGTACGATGATGAATGACAAATGAATAACGATAAAATAATTGAAAGTTTATGTCAATAGCAGTCGAGACTTTGATCAAAGAATATCAAAATAATAATTTGCTACTTCTCGCCCGAAACTGCCGCAGTTGCGATTACGCGAGATATTCAGCATTTTCGTGAGGGTTTTCACTTCCAGTAACCTTAACCTGTCTTTTTAGAATAAAAATTGGCACACTGGTATGCTCCAGTCTTAATAAAAATTTACACATTTGATTCTTTTGTACGTTTTTTTTAAATTTTCGACTGAAGAGCCCGTGCATGACAGACGGGCAGACAAACGGGCAAGACTCAAATGTGGACTGCAGAACACATACATTCGGAACCACATGCGTGTAAAATCAACAGACCTCAACAAAGCGGAACATTCTTATACTTTGAGCCATAAAAACCTGTCACCAAACTTTTGTCCATGATATCTATGCCAGATATTGGCCGATTTAAAAAATTTTTCACTAACATACTTAGCTACTCAGGGAAAAACTTGCAATAACGTGATCATAAAATACCCCACCATGTCTTAATAGAGTGAATTAGCGTCGCTACACTACCCTTTGAAATACATAATATGCTATGCAAGAAAAGTTATCTCTTATAGGAAACAAACGGTGTAGGCTACTTTGAGTGAAAGCGACAACGTTGAAGATAGACGGCGAAGGGTTTATTGATTTCGTCTGCGTTTGTTTCCGTGTGGATTATTTCTATGTACTGTCACTTACTGCATTACTTCTACTCATACCGTCAGCTTTTGAGATTAGATGACGAATGCGACGCGTGTTGTCACGCAGAGTCAGTCTAATTACGATAGATGAAACTACGCGTAGCAGCATATACAGGGTGCGTCAAAAAGTGACACTTTCGGTATTTGAGTTCCCTCCCTTGTTAGAATGCACTAGACATCATATTCGCAATTTTTTGTTTAATGACGACGTTCTACCCTACGTCTACGTCTAGGCCTACGTCTGTGTAAACAAGTTTGGTTTTTACGTGAATATACTGTAGTTTCGTTACGATGGTTGGATTAGCTAACGACAAATGCTGTTGAGCCCTAATTCCCAATTTGCACGCGAAAAAAAACACTACGGTGCCCAAAAAAATATGAAAATGTTTTCAGGTAAATGATCATTTCAATGTATGATAAGATTTTAGTAAAATGTAAAAATAAGTGCGACGGACCATCACAGAAATTTTGATAACGATCCGGTTCAAAATCAAAAGCAAGATGACAATTTTCAAAGGCAGGATACGTACGATTTGGTACGATTTGGTCCGTCAATTTCGTGGTATTGCATTTGACAGATATTACATTTTCAGTCGCCCCATGTAAAGGGCAGGTAAAAAACAACATGCATGATCTCTGCAGGGACTCGCGATCACATGTCCACATCTCAAACTGTACACGAACTGCATGAGTGACTGCGTCCCATGCCAAGCTGCTGCAAAGATATACTGTAGGTCCATTTGCGCTGTTGCCCCAGTCTCACCGAACTGCAACTTTCGGCGACCAGGGACCAAATCGTACGTATCCTGTACCTTTGGAAGTTGTCATCTTGATTTTGATTTTGAACCGGTCGCGCATTGTCGCAGTACGCTCGTTTTGTGATCGCAGTACGGGCCGCATGGTGGCAGTGCAGTCGTCGTACACTCGTGCGACCGCAGATCGACAGCAGACCGATCGTCGCGAAGAATTCTGAACAGTTTAACATTCCTCGCGGCGACTAAAATGGCTACAGCAACCGTACGGCGACCTGCAGTGCGACCGACCACGACCACATTGCGACCGTACTGGGACCTTACTGCGATGGGCCGCGATTTGGTCCAAAAATTGGTCTCGGTACGGTCGCAGCCTTAGTGAGACTGGGGTATTAGCGACGTTTTTTTTTAAAAATTGCGATTAATTCCTTAACGCGTTAACTCCCTTACTGACAGTTGTTACAATTTCCAGAAGTGAAATACGGTGAAAAAAATAATAAAAACATTGTCGCATGGTAATAAGTTGCAGACTGAGAACGGAGCAGCGAGCAATTGACAGGCAATACTTACACGAATTTGTTGGCTATGCGGTGTTGGTCAGACACGAACGGAGCGGAAGTGACGTAATCACGACGTAGACGTTCCACTTGCGGCAGCAGACTGCAGTTGCCGGCTACCCGGACGTAGGTTGAGCGAGTTTCAGTAGCGACTAGTGACGTCATCGGTTTACGGGGACCAGCTTCAGCAGAACAGGTGCTCCGAGACGAGGTGTTGTGTCTGGGACTGGAGTCATCAGCGCCCTTGGTGTCGATGTAAAACTGGTCTAGCAGCTGACTAGCACTACCCGGATGTTGTTTCATGTTGACACTGTCACGTGACGTGCCCAGGACGCACTTATTGGCTGCCACCGCATTGCAGGCCGCCGCGGTGCATGCCGGTACATCGCCGACACTTCGTTCCGCAATAAACGACGTCTCAGCTACGTCATCGTCAGCGGTTGACCACCGACATCGTCCGTTCAACTTGCGGTGTGGTCCGACGACCGGAAGTAGGCTGGTACTCGGCGTGGGAAATCGATTCAACTGAAGCTCATCTGCTGCCATTAGTATCAGCTTGGCTGCCGACCGTCAGCAGTGGCGACGACGCTGAAACAACAATACACGCCAGCCAAAATCTAATTATTTATTAGCATCAGTGATATACCGGTTGATATCTCAGCTTGGTCAGTGGTCTGTCCGTCTGTCACACAACTTTGTACTTTGCCGAAGCCGCTGAACAGAATGAAATGCCATTTAGCACGGTCATTTGTGTGCTCCTATATATTATAGTACTATTTGGTTAGGGACTTCGGTCCTTCGGAGAAAGGAAATATTAATATACTGGCGGTTAAAGTGTCATCGAGCCGCGGTCGTCGGAAGAAAGTGTTTGCGGCGGTCGTTATTATACAGAACAGTAACGTCGTGACTGGACAGGATAAATTTTCGGCTGTCGGAAGTTTTTTTCTCGACGGAAAATTTCGTCTAAAAATGTTAAATTTGGAGCTAAAATCCAATATTATGGAAAAAGTTAAAACAAAAATAACAATTTAAGCTTTCACAATGTCGTCTGTCGGCAATTTGAAGTATGTTGAAAAATTGCGACTTCTAGCCCAAACAACTTGTTCAACCCAAGACGCAGCTGATACAGAACCAATATATTGCTGCGAAAATTGTTGTGCTCATTGATTTTTATCTCTATATATCCTTTCGCCAAAATGAGATAATGCAGCAGCTTAAACTCTATCATTGTCGTTGAGATAGCTCAAAAAGTTACGAACAAATTTCGATGCAATCTTGCGCAGTCGCATCAAATTCGAAAAGTAAAAAAAAAGTTTTTCAGAGTTGAAATTCGATGACCATTCGCGTCCTTTACTTGCTTCCGGCGACTATCGGCAGAGACTGTCCAGGCAATAGTTACTTTTTTGTTTTTTTTTCTAGCCGTATTTTTGCAGCAGATAACGTTACGGACGCTTTCAACAGCCATAAAAAAATTTAAAATTATGACAGGCCTGCGGCTGATGTCCATGTCACAGCTTGCCCACCTGTTTAGACAGCGACCGAGTAACATTCAGAGTAATCTGCGCCGATCAGTAACAAGGAACACATTTCGCCTTTTTCATTCTTGTGCTCAGTTCACGTGTATTGGTTTATCCGGTACAATCAATCCGGTATTCAATGCGTAAGCCTACTTGCAGTAAACTCGGCAGCCGCACGCACGAGGAAAATCATACGAACGTGGCAACCTACAGCAATGTCTAACGATGACGACTTCGGTCTACATTCCACTGGTGTAAACTAGACGCCATCAACACACTGTCCCACCTCACCGTGACCGCACGGAGTGAACCAAAACATTGTCAACAAAAATACTGACACATTGGGCAAATCTTCCGGGACATAAGAAAAAAGTGATTATTGGCTGACTCGTCTTACCTAAAACATGTCACTACCTTGCGAAATACTTAGTTAATGTCAGAAAACTATAGTTAAAACAAATAATCAAGTAAAATTTTCCAGTTCTTGTTGTCGTCAAAAATGAAATTTAACGAACATGTTAGACAAACTCAATTCTGGTGGTGATAGCATCGCATTTAGTGTTCAGAATGCCCACCGTTTCTCAGCACGCAAGCTGTAGTCAGCAATCGGTACACCGCTCCGCCATAGTGATCGAGCCTATAATACGTACAAGATGTTTTCATTTTGCGCAGCGTCGTCGCCAGAAGATTGTCCACGGAAACTTCATTACGTTCTTAAGAATAAACTCTTTCATAACTCTTAAAGTGCGGATTGTTGATAAATGCTTAATATTTTTGAATGAAACCTATTTTATGAAGTGTTTTCACGAATTTTCAAAGTTTACAAAAATCGTTTAAACTGATACAAAAAGTAGGCCCTGAGTTGAACAAATATTGACTACAGTTTTATGTAAAATGCAGTTACTGCCGCCAGTCCTGTGTCAGAACGTTTTCAAGTTCATCACTCGATCAGTAGCTTCAGACCGTCATCGCGTACACCACAATGACCACATGCTGGTTTACCGACATAGTTTTTTTAAAGCAAAATGCAACATTTTATAGACTATAAGTCGGCAGAATTGTAGTCCTAACAGCTGCGATGTTAAATAAAACAAGACCTAGATTTGCCTGTTGCGTGCGCACTGCAGCGTGCGTAACCCGGTCAGTGTTTTTTTTTTGTAAAGCAATGTTATTACAGGATAAATCAAGCGTTTATTTCGTAATCGCGTTTTTTTCATTTCAGAGCGCGACCGTTGATCATCGGTATTTTTGGAAGCATTGTCACAGGTACAACGACTGAGGGCCAGGCACGTGCACTGCATGGTGGGTGGGCCTACTTCAAGCGCATCCACACATCTAACGCAATGCTATGCGCTCATCAGCGACCGTATCTTAGCACTGAACACTAAACACGAACACTTTACGCGCGACAGCAGATATGCCTAACGCGTCTTAGCTATCGTAGAGACGTTCGGTGTGTCCATGTGTCAGACACACTCTGCAGCCCCATCAAAACGGTGCAAAATAGGATCACGATCGAGATCATTGCTGTGGGCTGCCGCAAGGACTCTAGTTTTTGTGACGTAATTTCGTGCAGCTGGGTGATAAGCTTTCTCTTGAACAAAGGCGTCAAAGAGGGGTACTCTTCCCTAAGAAATAATTATTTACCGCCATTGGTTTGTCTAACGTAAAAACTGCTGACGAACTTTTTGGGGTATTAACATCTATGACCCCAAACGACATTAAACTCCATAAATAGGGGTTTTAGCGATTTTTTTGCAATTTTAAGCTGTGGCGCACAATTCAAAAGTGAATTGCGCCAAAATGATTGATAAACCAGAAACGGGACAACCTGCGTATGAAATTTTTAGCATTAAACGTAGATTTTGGCAGTTTAAATTTTGGCCCCTTAGGTTCAAAAAGTCCTCCACATATGGCGTCAAATTTGGGTACCCCTTCAAAATGCTCGATTTCTGTTACCATCCATTAACTTACCATAAAAACGGTTGCAGATAAAGACAAGCTTGCTGCCTATCATAACAACCATTGCTAACGAGCTTAACGAGAGTATCAACATTAATGACCTTAAACGACATTGAAATCTAAAAACGGCTTTAGTGTTTTTCGCGATTTTAGCCTGCGATGCGTATTTTGACAGCGAACTGCACCGTCATTAGCCTACTGGAGACAGATCACGACATCTGCATGTGGAAGAAATCGCCGCCCCGCTCCGGCCCCGGCGGTGATCTCCCATCACGGTCGTGGGGTTGCTCCTCAAGCCCGTGAGCTGTGTGTGTGTGTGTGTGTGTCATCGACAAGAGACATAATCAAACTCAGTGGATAATGTTAATCATTTATTAAATGCACGCAACAACTGTCAGGCTAACTCCGGACTAACCCTCGACTTAGTGCCTGGTCTCCTTTTTATAGTCCCACCGAAAATGGTGGGGCTTGTGGCGGGGTCAGTGGCGGGGCTATACCTTGCACAGGACCAAAGATGGGAAGTTGTGGCGCCCAGTCCACCACGTAATTGGGCAGCGCAAGGACCACACCACCACGGCAGAACGACACTACATGCATATGAAATTTCTAGCATAAGAAGTAGATTTTAGCAGTCTAGGCTAAGTTTCGACTCCCTACGTTCAACGAATTTTTACTCGGACGTCAAATTTTGGTAACCTTTAGAACGCATTATTGTTTTATTCCACGTTGTACACTGATTCCCCAGACTACTCTGGACTCGCATTTACGGTTTGCGTTACGATGTTCTCCGTTAATCTGTGACTGTCAGCGCACCAAAAATGCGTACAGAAATACTTTCGTTCAGAATACGATAACAGAAGCAAAAGAAAAAAAAATAACGCAATTTTGTTACCCTTTTGTTGCGCATACTTTCTCTGGATTGTTTTTAACCATTACGTGGTAACAGAAATTTTAACAAGCAAACATTAGCCGACAAACATCACCTTACTTCAGTTAGAGTTCAGATACTTTTGTAGACTTAGTTCGCTCCATACACGTTCGACATAACTCCACGAATAATGAATGAACGTGAAGCTTTTTTTCGTCGAGGAGCAAAAGTTCCGTTGTCAGTCACTCCGTCAGTCGTCGAACGGTAGAAAGCGGCTGTCATCGAAGTGCAGTATACAACGTGCGGTCAACTCTTCCGCTACAAACGCACTGCGCGCCGAGCATATAGGCACTGCATGCTGCCTTCGCTCGACTGCCTCCACCAAATATGTCGACATCCGTCAGACCTACTGACGAGCTTCTGTAGCTGCTCTTATCTGGCGCGACCAACTCGGACACGGTACGAGTTATGCGCACGTCGACAAAGCAATATGTTCATCTATCCCACATCGTCGAGGAGCGATTCTGTCATAACCGTGGAGAAACTGGTTGCTGGCATGCACACGGACTCGCGAATTGATCATCCGCTATTACTCCTAGTACTCGAAAGAGGCATCAAAAGGGAAAAAAAATAACAGATGGCGTCAGAGACAGAATAGATTATTTATGCCAGTAGCCAGCAAAAAATATCATATGCTCCCTACTTATCATACGTATTATATGAATCGAACTAAGCAATCTGGTGAAACTGCGTTCGGTACTGCAGCATGCATAGCGCGGGTCGGTTGTCATCTCTGCAGTAGCTCATAACAGAACAATAACTCAACCTGGTTACCGACCTGACCGCCAGCTTGTTACAGACTCGTCCCAATTCATGCTGCCCAATTTTTTCAGTCTCCGTACTACAGCCGTAGACCTTAAAGGTAAGCGCAAATCTTACAGACTGCGACCTGCATCTTGCCCACTTCCGTCCCATAAGCCGCATTAGGCTATTCATCTTGCTGGTCAGTTTACGGACTCTTTAACTCGAAAACTAAAATGCGTACAAAAACAAAATTGGTAGATCTGCCGGCCGTCAAACTAGATTTGGTGCATTATGAATCCAAATCCGAGTATCACATTAGGTGAGTGAATTACAGTTATACTCACTCCAGCAGTGCAGTAAAGGCTTAGGCCTACCGCGCGATACATGTCGTGCAAAGCGCAATATTGCTACCGTAAGTTGGCCGTCAGTACGTCCGTCCGTCTGTCTGGAGCGTCGATGTGTCGTTGGTTGAAACTATTAAAACGTAATTACTAATTGGACGAATAATTAGCTTGGGTCATCTCATCTCCCATGCATACACTATTTGAGCTCGTGCGCCATAGTCAAAATTGCGTATTTGCCTTTCAACTGCCTATCGTAGTGCTAAAAATAATACCATTTCCAGACAGGCGGCATACTGTTAGTTATTGTATTATACATCCTATTGTCAGTCACTGTCCAAGATTGTCGCACTTCTCGTGAAATAGCCATGACCAAAAACTTTATATTCGCTGCGAGAATTACCGCCATATAGGCCCTAGTGCCCTACTCATATTGACGCCATATTGGCCAGCTATGTCCGTCAGTTTGTACGCGATCCGTTCGCAGTTCGTCTCTTCGCACCCGAGGGCTCCAAACATGAAAACAAAAATGTAGAAACAAGAAGCCCAGCTGTCTCTAGGGTAGTCGACCGTACTGATTGTCAGTGATTTTGAAGGTCATCTATGATTGATGATTTCTATTTTGTCTGAAAGGCGTATGGCACTTCTTATTTCATAGTAACCTTGGTCTTATCTCTCACCGTTTTCGAGATATGGTCACGTTAATTATGGCTTAAAACTTTCCACTGACAATTGTGGCCAGACCGCTGCAGATGGAGACATTGTTACTACCGACAGTCGCCAGCGCCCTATCCGATAGTAACATCGCCGACCCCATAAGACTTACCGTTTAGCCACAATATATCCCTGACAGACCGACGGATAAACGAACGACAACTCCTACCAATAACTCGACCGTTACTTAAGTACGGTTGGCTAAAAATTGACGTGACGTTTATCACGACAGAAGTAACCGCGGTCTGCCAATTTTCAGTTTCAAAAGTCAAAGGTCAAAGTAGAAAGCCTCAAGGAAAAAGTACATCGAGTGGCTCCAGTTTTGGCTGCAAACGTAAGCTAAACTAAGACCCTCGGCAGCTGGGCAGACGGCCGCATACATGTAGGAGCCTTTTTGTTTTACACGCACCACATGATTAAATGGTTAAATGCTATAGCTCTTCATAGGAAACCTATAGCGTCACCCGCTGTATGGGATCACACAGCCACCCGACACAGGTGAACGCGCCCGCCTTAATCCCAGCCAGATAAGCTGGTACTCGATTTACCTACCCCGGAGGGATGAAAGGCTGAATTGACCTAGGCGGCTGGTTACATAGCGAGATAGTTTACCTGCCCGCAGGCAGTCACCCATGAAAGTACTAACCCGGCCCGGCGTAGAGTAACTTCGTTGATCGGATGAAACGCGTTACCGATACGCCATCGACCAACGTGAGCGTGAAATTCTTAACAACCCATTGGCAGTGTAGCAATCAGCTTGGGTCTGATTGCAGCCTTCTGTGCCGATTTCATACCCGGAAAACTGCAAAATACCGACATTTTTAAATCTCGCAGAAACCAAAATGCTGCTTAATCTGGCCACCAAGCACAAAACACCTAGGGTTATATAGGACAGTGCTAAACGTATAGTATACTTGCTTGATTCAGCGACAAAATGAGTCAGATATCCACTGACGACGTAAACAGTAGCCGTATTCCGAGTCATGCCAAGTAGAAATGGGTTGATAAATCGCAGTAGGCCCTACGACGTATACTCGGCTACTGCAACAACAACAGCAACCGTCTCGGTGCAGTGTGACCCGACTGACCAACATCAGTACATGTACGAGCCGTATCTATAAGTCGGTTGCAACACAGCCATTCAGCTTCCCATACGTAACAACTAAAGAATAAAAAAAACTTTGTTATGCGGCTGTCCGCATAATAACTTAACCACTAATTCTTTTTTATACGTCTTTATCGGATATTAT
>Ga0209671_1005464_pt1 | contig 12872 bp, 7 predicted proteins | sample WorMetHERISLAND2_2_FD_187401 | JGI IMG/M metagenome (GOLD analysis project Ga0209671, IMG submission 187401) | Marine gutless worms symbiont microbial communities from Max Planck institute for Marine Microbiology, Germany - Olavius geniculatus... | ecosystem: Host-associated > Annelida >... | reverse complement strand
AAGTGACACAATCCGCTGCTATATTTCTTTTATCTGCTGAAGACACGACTGTGACTAATCAAATACAAACTTCTGGGAATTCATAAAATTATAACCTTTATTTATAAATTCACTGATGTTTTGTCCACTCCGAAGAAGCAGTACTCATTGACAGGTCGAAAATCAGTACTTAAAGGTTGTAACTAGATGACTTACTACAGCTTTGGGATTACCTCAACGAATTTGTCAGCAACCATGTAGCGAACACGCCAGGACTTGTCGTTGGCGGCTTCACGAAGTGTAGGCAGAATCAGCTGTTCCTTGTCAGCGGTGTTGAGCAGTGTGGCAATGCTAGCACAGTTCTCTTCGGCCAGCAGCCGTACTGAGTCCTAGCCAAACACACAGCATCAGCATCACACAGCATCTAGCCACATAATAACCACGCTTCATGCGTAATGCATTCAACATTGTAGCAGAATTATTAAACAGCATAAGTACAGAATTTGGCTGGTGGCGTGGCATAGTTGATAATGCATTTCAGCTGAAATGAAGTTAGTCTACGCCGGGCCCGGTTAGTAATGCGATGGGCGACTGCCTGCGGGCAAGTAAACCATCTCGGTGCGAAGCCTGCCAGCTAGGTTGACTCAGCCTTCTACCCTTTGTGGCACGGTAAAATGACTAGTAACTCATTTACATGGGTTACGGAAGGTGGGGACCTTGGTACAGCTGACTGGGGTTGCCTAGCCAACCGCTGTGCCAGCCTGTGTCTGCAGGCTGCACACGGTGGCCGTGCGGCAGGTTAGTGACGAAAGCGCATTAGAGGCGTGTTTGCAACGATGCGCTGTACAAACTGACGACTTTTACCTTTTTTTAAATGGCACTAAACTATTTTCAGACATTCAACATTAACACATTGCGGCTACTCCGAAAGTCTGAGAGCAGCACTTCCATGAGTTCGTCACTGAGAAGGATATAGCTCAGAGTAGATTCAGAATTCACCGATTAAATTGGTTAAATAACGTTAAATGCTCAGGCTTTCTTTCTGCAACGAGTCTATAAAGCATAAAAACAACTGGCTACCTAATACCTACTTATGACAAAAATCATGTAGATGTTTCCAGGAAATATGAGACTGCAATTTGCAAAGTCATCTTTCACTTGTAACAGATCTCAAAAGTTTATTCTTAGGGACTGGCCAAACTTTGATTAAATCTGGGTTAGTAAGTCAGTTACACGAAAACGAAAATAATGCTAGCAGTGTTCTATCAATATTTCAATAAATAACAAAGGCTCTGTTTTTTTGAAGGTCTGACAAGGTCTGGTCGGTTCAAAGTCGTTTTTCTATTGTTCTGGAATGAAAGTTTTGCATTTTTAATCATTCCTGAAAGACCCGTGTCGATCCAAAAACGTTACGGGTCCACTGCATGGAAACCTGCCATGGTGGGAAGAGTGGGTAGCGTCAGCCAATCAAATGCACTGTTTACAAATAACTGATTCGTGCCAAATTATGGTACTGATATGTAGTTATTTACGGATTAATTTGGTATTGTGCATTTTACTGTGAGTAAAGATAATTGTATAGGTGTGTGCATTTATCAACTTGTTAGCCGGCACTTTCGTATATTGAAAAAATAAATTTGTAAGGAACAAAGCACTTGTTTAGAACTTTATTTACGCTACAGAAAATTCAAATTGTGGGCGTGGCGACTTCTGTTCCGGGTTAGCGGCATTCTTTTTTGTGATCAAAAAATGAACAGGTCCAGGTCAAGACCACAACAAATATCTGCACCTTTCCGGAAAGCCCCAAAAACAGACCCAAAGTCTGCTTCACAAGTCACTTTCTCCAAGGCTCTAAACATGGAAAATCAATGCACAGTTGCACACTGCCACGGTAGTTGCTTTACAGGTTAGATGTCAGCAAGCAAGGACTGATGAATGTATTTATTTTTTATTTTTTTTAATTTTAATATGTAATAAACACTCATGACACTATGAAAACTAAACACCCTGAGAATGTCATGAACGATATAACAACACAAGTAAGTAACCTGTTCATCAGCAGCAAGTGCCGTAAAGAGAGGAATAAGATCCGACTTCAAATACTCGAGCTCGATGGCTTTGGCAAATTCTCCCAGCTTACTAGCAGCCGCACGCCGAACCATGGGTGTGTCATCTCCACACAGACTGCGGAACACTCTAACATCATAAACACAAACATACATGATTTTTACTGCTCCAAATGTGTCACAGTCAACAACATTTACAAGCTGTGTAAGCTGGACAGAAAGGCACAAAAGACGATGACAGCAAATACTCATAAAAGCGTAATTGCGGTGGTAAAAACATAAAACAAAATAAAACTACCGTAGATAATCTACAACGGTTTGATCATGCCGTAATTAAATTTTTAAAATCCAAAAAAATGTAAAACTGCATTTCTAATGCAGCCCCGGACATTTTCACAGATTAAGCATGATATCATCACCGATGATTTGTAAAACATCTCCGAAAGTACGTAGGGTTTGTACGGAACAGCAGTTACAAACGATCGTAAGTCAGTCTTGGTAGCAGCAGTGGCCCTAGGATAGCAGACGCTGAATAGGCCACAGGACGACGTACGCGACGTGAACCAGTCACCCGAGGCAAGGCGCTTCACTAGCGGGATAAAGTGAGACTCAAGATCAGCTGCTGAGTGGATTGCTGCAATTGTCCGCAGCGACTCCACTGCTTTCTCACGAACTACGGTCTCCTCGACGGTCGCTAGACCTTCCAACGGTGCCTTGACACAGACACACTCCAAGGGATGCACTGGAGGCTGACAGTTATATCAACTGAATGTAGCTAAGTGCTTTACGTCAAACTCCAAATACACACTTCAGCAATGTTAACTTATGCTGCATGCATATTGTAGGACAACAAGAAAACAGCTTTAACTACTTTTCTACTTATCATGGGTGTTTACGCCTCTTCATATCACATTTGTAAAATAATCTCATTTTCTGTGATCACCTCATGCAAATCTGCAATGACTGTATTCAGACTGCTTTTCAGAACTCAGGCTCACAATTCCCAGCTATGTTTAAATGCATTCAGCAAAACAACTGCACTTACTGAGGTACGTTTACAAGGCTGAAAAAGAACCATCTACGTAATGGCAAAACAAAGGATGCAAAAAAATCTCGTAAAGATCCAGAATTACCTTAAAGCAGAAATTAAATGCTCTGGATGTTACATTTATTGCACTTAATCATTTCACCCTTCCCAGCAAATATGTAGGCTAAACTTCAGATTTTAAGCCCTGGCATTAAACACATTTATTATATTGTTCAAGCAGTGTTTTTAATTGTTAAGTGCTGCCGTTCAGGACTGTGTAAAGGCAGCAGAAACAACAAATCTGAGCTAATGCTCATGAAATGCGCGAGAGCTTATGGCAGTTCCTGTTGGCAGCTAATATTGGTTTATCTCCATCCATTTCGCCGCACTTCACTCTTCTGCAGCCAAAAATCACACAGAATCACTAAAATCCTCTATTTTCAAGGTCATGCAAGGTCATCAATGTTGATACCATTAACAAGCACGTCAACATTGCTTGTTATGATAACATAGCCAAATTTCGCCAAAAAACTGCAATGCCATCTTACCTTAGGTTACCGCTAAGACGGTACCCGCAACTTTAAACCTTCCTATAAAATCTAATTCCATTTTATAAATCCTAACACCTATTCCTAAAAATACCCAGTCCTTTCCTCTTTCAGTAGCCATCAACATCATAGTAATTGGCGTGGTAGTTATTAAGATATAGCCAAAAAGGAACCCTAACCTTTTCTTATCCCCTTTCCTATGAGTCCCCAACAACGTAAAGGTGTCCCGTAATCGATCGCAGATGATCGATGTCATTTCCATAAAAAATATATCACCAAAATCCCTATATATCGCACTAATAAATGCGATATTTCGTATTTCTCGCCATTCGTTTTAAATCGCGTACTTTGACAAAATGTGCAATATTTGTCCAACATCGTGTACGAAGGCCACACCCGTTTTCGACCTACTTAGTCAAAATTCACATTTTCCACTAAGTCTGGATATGCGAATCCAGTACCGATGAAAATCTTGTTGGATAAGGATTCCAGAGGTACAAACTGTTTTCAAATCCGTTCAGTAGTTCGGTTAAAAATTGGAGTGTTCATTCTAAAGTTAATATACAAATACCGATCTCCAATCTCGATCGCACAACGACTTAGTTGCGTGGCGTCCTCTTGCGAACGCTTTTGCACTGGGTTAGTTAGGCTTGTTTCCCTTGTTCGGGGTGACCCCCTTTACCCAGCGGCATGAAATTTTGTCACAAAATACTAGAGACTCTAGGCTATCATGTGGTGTAAACCAGAAGTCTCTATCTCACCTAGTCTTGAAACGGTACCGGGTTGTGACACCAGGACAGACGGACAGACAGAATTACTACAGCTAATATGCGCTATAGCTAGTTATGCTAGCTCTCGCTCATAAAAAAATCTTAAATGACTTAATGACTCATTTGTTGATTGATGGCCATTTTCTCAAACCTCACTGTATGTAATACCACGTAGTGCAGTCACCAAAATGTCTGACACCAAAATGTGCTGGAAGAAATTGTTAGCACAGTTGTCAGAAGCAATATACGCTATTACTCAGTTCATTGTTACAAAAACATATTCGGAGTGTTATACAATGTACATATGACAAAAGTGAAACATCAAATAATCCAATATTACCAGCAAAGTGTGGACATGTTCTGGCCCTCCAACGAATGGAGTGAATGTTCCGAGCTGCTCTGCTAAAGCTAACAACACTTCATCTTCATCGTAAATTGTATCTGCAGAAAAAAAAACGATGCAAAATTCATTGTAAAAACATTGACGAATGCAGCACATAAAAAGAACTGTTTACAAGCAGCTGCTTCTATTTACTCAATACAAACTTATCACAAAATACTATATAACAGTGTAATACCAACTTTCCTTAGAGAATTAACCATTCTGCTCCTAAAAATCACCTACATCATGTACCGTAGTTATGCCTGTGTTTAGTTAATTGTTCTCTGTTTATCTATGCCCTGCTCTAGATTCAATGAAACATCTGTCACGGGCATCATGAAATGCATCTGGCCGGTGAATTGTTTAAACTCAAGTGGTCTAAATTCCACAATCCCAAGGAGAATATCACTGGTGGGCCATGCTTAACTATGCAGGCAAGGTGAATGACGGTTAAGCAGCTACTTTGTGCCAGCACTGCCAGCAAATATGGTGACAGCAGCTATGTCGTTCGCTAGCAAGGTCTCATTGTCTCATTGCTGGTGATGACTCTACATATCAAAAATATCGATATATCGTTTTCAATATCAATATGTATTGTATTGTATCGTCAAAAAATATCGAATTTTCGATATATCACGTTATTTTTTATATATCGCGATATTACTGATATATTGCGATATCTTACACCAAGCATTGTAATGTCGGTAATTTTAGAGTGAATAACTAATAAAATTACAACAATATACGGAGAAAACGAAAACTAAAATGCAAACTAACAATAGACCTATAGTGTCGTAATTTAACGACATTTACAACCAGGGCTAAAAAATTGCTTTGAAAAATTTCTTATACAGGTTTTCAAGTTTTTTGAAAAAAACTAAATAACCTCAAAAATCCAATTTTAGGTTTTTTATTTGTTGTGAAATGTATTGCATATTATATTTTAATTTGTATTTTAATCGTGACTATTGAGTTATGATGTCAATCACGTCATTATGTCGTTTACTCGTAAGAAAATGTATATCATTCATGTCTAGGTACAGTAGAAAATCACGGCAAAAAATCACAGAAGCCTTTCGTGAAAATTGCAAAAAATCATGGCAAAATCCCAGACACAGCATCAAAGCACGGGCCCAAAGACCATTATATTATATATTATATTATATATATTATATATTATACAGTCCACAAAACTCAACATTTAGCACTGCGACCATCATTACATGCAGTGCAAGGTTTTTTCTGTATTATATATAAAAAAACTGCAAGCAATTTATTTAATGTTGTGTAAGAGATGATGTAAAACAGCAATAATCAAAAATGAACATTATGAACAGCATGAACATTATGCATTAGCTTAGACATTTTTATCTGGCTACTGAGAACAGATTAAATGTCTAAGCTAATACATTACTTCGTGCTTATACTTTTTGAAGCGCATTTTCGGTGACTTTTGCGTTCTTTCCTTTTTTCATATTCTTGCCCTCACCTTCAGGTCACACCAGAAGTCCGATCAAGACCATTTATGGCTCAAAACGCGTATTTCCATGTAAGGTAGTGCCTTTTGGGGGTCACAATGATAAAAAATAATGTCTAGGGGTCAAAACTCCCCAAAAACATGATTTTGGGGAGCCTGAAAAGGCATTTTAAACCAAATTTGCTAAATTTTTGAATAGCGATATCTTGAAAAATACGGACTCGATCAACATAAAATTTTGAGAAGAATGTCAGGTGCACAAATGGACTTTGTGTGTGGTCCAGCATTACAAAATTAAAATTCAAAATGGCGGCGGCCGCCATCTTGGATTTTTTGCACAAACAGCAATAACTCAGCTGCCGATTGACGTAGACGAATGAAAATTTGCAGTAATGTAGATGGCTGCCACTGGAAATATACCATTTGACCAAAATCGACAAAAATAATAAATTCAAGATGGCGGCCACCGCCATTTTGAATTTCATTTATCGCCCATAACTCGTTTAGTATTGCACAGAATATGGGACTAAGATAAATCCAAAACAGAATTTGGTTATTTTCAGTGACGATTCCCAGATGGTCACAGGGACTAACAAGATATGACTCGCAAACCCAGGCAAAAATCAGCGTTTACTGCGTTGACCTACGATTACCGAACTGATCTTGTCATCTGGGCCATTGTAACCGCCCCTGAGATAGGTCTTTCCAGCCTCACATGCATAGTTCAACATTGCAAAGGTGAAGTGAGGCATAAATACAAAGCTCACTATGTGCAGACTCAATAAAAACAAATTCGTACCAGTGAGAAACGGTATCAGCTCTTTTCTAGTGCGCTCAACACCAAGTGCAAGTGCTATTGTCGATAATTTCTTAATACTGTTCAAACGAAGCTGAAAAAAAATAAGCCAGTATTATTTTAGACAATAAATCAAAAATAAACACCAAGTCCAGTTGATATGTTCACATATTATACATTACAACAGACAATATATACTTTACATTCAAAACTTTTGACTAAATAATCTTACAAAAATAATAAGAATATGTTTAAATATAAAAACATGAGTGGCTACACCAAGAAAATTATTTCATCTAGTTATATATCTATTGAAGTCATAAAAGCTGTATTAGCATCTCTACTTGCGATGTTCTTATGCACAGTCAACGTACGAAACTATCATCCATTCCATAAAATTCAATAAACAGTGATTTTACGCAAATCCACTGGCACCGAAACAGCCACAAAAATTAAAAGTGAAGCAGAAATTATACACAAAGGGCCAAATTTTCGAAACTTTCCTAAGACATTTTCCAAAGATTATCCTATGTCAGATGATTTAGGAATTCCAAAGAAGTTTTCTTATCCAAATTTTCGACGACTTTCTTCGCGTTTCCAAAGAACTTCTTCTTGTCTTATCTTACTAAACTAGTTCAACCAATTAGATGTGCTTATACCGACTATGTCATGTAATCAAAACTTTGTAGGAAAACTTCTTTAGAAAACTTCTTATCTTAGCACGTCCACGGGAAAAGCATTACACACCACTTCATTTTTTAAAGTTGACCAAACGTCAATTTCCTTTACTTACTCATTATTGATTTTACCACAGCGTTACGCAAATAACCTATGACATCACATATGACGTCAAAGCTATGTGTCAACACTGTGTACTTTTTCGCAAATTCTGTTTTATTACACAGCTTTCTCCATGTAGGACAAGGTTAGTGCTTTCCTATATATTTGCCTAAATTCTTCCTAAGAAGTTTCTAAAAAGTTTCGAAAATCCGCATACTTTCTTTGGAAAAGAAGTGTTCCAAAGATCTTCCTAAGAAGTTTCAAAAATTTGGCCCAAAAAGTATATGCAGCATAAGAGAACACAACAAATACCTAAAATATGCACTGGTTGATGAAAAACAACACGCACTGCATAAAATATGCGGAAATTACGAGATCCTGGTCTAGGATACCCAGCAGGCTACGGGTAAAAAACAAACTGTGGATGTAGAGATTTGCGGATATCGCAATAGGTAACGCTTTGATTAAACTGTAATTTAACGGTTTAACCATCTCCTAACCCTACTTCTAACCCTAACCCTAACCCCAATCTTAACCCTATCCCTAATGCTAGCCCTAACACAGATCCGCATATCTGTTGATCTGCATTTTACCACAGTGTGATGAAACACGACACAGGCCTCACCGACCGCACCGGTAGTAAATTACCACACCGGCGCCTAAAACGTTCACACCAAACACAGCATCAGCCAAACAGGACTGATAGCTGCTACCCAGTGCTGATATTGTTTTATTTTTACGACTGGAAACATAAGTTAAAACAAAAAGTCTGCCTATACAACCGCCGACAAATAAAAGCGTATAGGACATTCCTACAGCACCGGCAGCAGATCACCGCACCGGCGGTAACCAGTTCAAGCATGGCGGCAGCTGTAGGCAGATCTTTTGTTTAAACTTCCGTTTCCGGTTGGCAAAATGGGTCATGCTAAACTATGCTGGCGAGGCTCCCGAGGCGGGCGATGGTTATACGCCGAGGCGGGCGACGGCCGCGCGGCGGCGTTACGTAATGACTGAGCAGTTACTATAGATCGAGTAATTAAGTGCTGCTAAGTGCCTTTTGTGTCGTCTAGGCAGCTAGTGCTTCAGATATCAGATGCTCAATGCGCTTTTACTTATGGCTTGTAACCATCGCCCGCCTTGGGAGCCTCGGGAGCATAGTTTAGCATAGCCGGGCAAAATAGGACAATATCGGCATGGGAAACAGCAAACAGATCTGTTTGGCTGACGCTGTGTTTGGTGTAAACTTTTTAGGCGCAGGTGCGGTAATTTCCTGCTGGTGCGGTCGACGAAGCCGTTGTGGTGTTTTGTCGCACCCCATTTTACCATCGTCGTACCCTAATTCCTATGCAGTGTAAACTGTACCGGTAAGTAAATGGTAATCCTGCAGTTTAAGTGCACAAATTCACTACAACTCAATAACGAAAAGTGAAGAGTTTATATATTAAGAAAAGCAGTACAAATGGGTTATGTCTTAGTAATGACAGCGATTTGCAAACTATTTAGCGGAAGAAAAACATCAACACAATGCCGACGCAGTACCAGCAGTTATTACATGTATACACGGCATTTCCTGAAACATCGCTTGCTACGCAATAACCTACTGTACTAATGTACGTTAATTAAGACACTTACTTGTACATCTTCGTTTCGCAGTTCGTCTATAAGTACGGCGATTGGATACAACGAATCATCTGCGGCCGCCATTTTCTTCTGTATGTTAAAATTTTGTAGGCTGGTTCCCGACTAAATTCGGTAATCAGTAATCAGTAATGTAGATAAACGGATGCAGGCACAAAGTCCACTCCCTTTATACTGTGGTATTACGATATGTAACATTCTACTAATAATCTAATCACTTTTTTGTATGTCCAATGCAATGCTATGCATAGCATTGGACAGAGTATAAAATCACCTTTGTGTTCGTCCGTGCGTCCGTGCGTCAAACATTTCTTAAGCTATCTTCCTTTCCAGCTTCCCTTTCCCTTTCCCTTTTTTTCCCCTTTTTCCTTGTCTTTTCCCTTTCCTTTTCCCTTCCCCATTTTTCTTTCCTTTCCCCTTCTCCTTCCCCTTTTCCATCTCCTTCCCTTTCTCCTTCCTCTTCCCTTTCCCCTTTCCATTCCTTCCCCTATATGGCCAACGTTTTCATTCAACGTTTTTAAACGTTGAAAATTTTTTTTCCACGTTTTTAAACGTTTTTTAAACGTTATTTAATTTTTTTTCTAGAACATTTTTTACATCTATGAATTGAACTGAATTGAACCGACACGGTTTACTTTTTGACGAACTGATTCATAGGCGAAGAGGGCGAGCCCATTGCTTAACGTGTAAGTGCTCTTAGTTACCCAGTTCTGTAGTCACCGACGCCGTTAGACGGCGTAGTGCATTACTGGTCGTTCATGGGTCAGTCCGCCAAAAACTAAACCATGTCAATTGAGTTCGGCAACGAACGATACATAGGTCTGTACGCGCCTTTAGATAAAGCACGCAGAAGAATGCCTTCGTCCAGATATCAGTTTGTGTTGCGTTTATCTGTTTAACTTACTTATTGATTACAGTAGTGGGCGGGGTAGAATGAGGGCGTAAAATGTGACGTTATGTCGCTCTTTTTAAATGATGTTTGCATTACTATGTGTTTTGCTTTTATCGTAAAAATGTGATATTAGCTGCGAATATTCAGTATGGATGCTGAAGGTTGTATTTGTACTCTTCTGTGCTGACCGTATGCTGTTTCCATCGCCTCTGAACTCTGACGTACTGGCGCTGTAGATTCGCTTGATTATTATGCGGCTGTTTTTATAGGCTGCATTACGTCTCTTGCCCGTCCGTCTGTCCTGTACGGACTAATAGCTCAAAACGGAAAGACATACAAAATTTATGTAAACGTTGCCCAGTAACGTTATAAATTATAGTTTATAGTTGTAAACGTTAATTGCCACACTCGCGGTGTGCTATTTATCAGCTCACTAGGTCAAGGGTCACGGGGTAACAGGAATTTTCGTAACCACGTACTTTCGCTCCCAGGAGCGAAAGTTCAAAATTATGGTAAGAACTTGGCGGAAAATATAATTTAAGGAAGAATTTATAAACAAGTATAATTTGAGGAAAAATTTGGAGAACTTAGTAAATTTAAGATAAATTAGTTAATAAAATAATTTGCTAGATCCTGCCATCTTTTACTACAATGAAGCTGTACAAATATATGAACAACCTATAACACCTTAATTTCCAATAGTTTATCAATTAAATAATCATAATTTGTGTTGGGGAGCGAAACCACGTTACATTGACTGTGGGAACGAAAGTTGCATAGAACGAAAGTTCCTGGGACCAAAAGTTTCACATCACTCAGTATGGACGGTCGCATAATATGTCGGCACTGGCTTGCCTAAAAAGACAAGTTTTGAGACTAGCTTTAAAACTGATGGTAAAGTAAAGGTAAAGTCCAACACTTGCTAGAAATTTAATTCTGAACATAACGTCAATTTTTTTGATGAACACAGTCTATTTGTGTGATATTTTCTCCACCAGTAATCTAGCATAACTTACAAGTGACAACCAGCATAGGAGTGAAAAATTAATAAACTTCATAAATTAATGTCACCTCTTTAAACATTAAGCATTAGTAGTACGTGTCGTTTTCAGCATATCGTCCAAGTTTGTTCAAACATTAATTTGTTCTGTCTGTTAACAAGTTTCTGAATGCCTGATGCAAACAACGATGATGACTACTGTCTGAGCCACTGACGAACGACTGATTGTACCTCGTTAGGCCCCTATCGGATGCAAATTTCTGCCTACCTAACATTTTTTACACCAAAATTGTACTATTGGAATTGTAAAACACTTCTCACCATACACTGTATGCATCGCAGAGTAAATCTGATTTGCATTAACAGTAGGTCTTTTTGTCCACATGAAAGACCAACAGCATGCCATTCGTTACAGGACTGGACAATTTCAGTCCGAATGTTGCCGTATTTAATGTTTATTAATGACGTCACAGTGATGTCATCATAATAAAACTCTCAATTTGTATTCGGAATTAAATTTGCTATATAAGTGGTTATTTTACCGCTATTATCGCGTGTAGCGTGAACCTGGTTGCAGATAGGCACAGACATGCTGCTTATCATAACAAGCACTGGTGACAGGCTTTTAAAATTTATCAACATCGATGACCTTGAATGACCTTGAACTCTAAAAATATTGATTTAACGTGATTTTTTGGCGATTTTTGGCTGCAAAAGAGTGAATTACGATGAAATGGATGGAGATAGACTAAGATTACCTGCGAACAGGAACTGCTAAAGGCTTTCACGCGTCTCGTGAGCTTTGCTCAAATTACTTGTTTCAACTGTCTACAGCAACCGCAAATATATTGCCCATGCTCTATGTCAGTGTTTTTCAACCTTTTTGCTGCAGTGGAACCCCACACAAGCGTGAAGATCGCTCACAGAGCCCCATCATCAGTCTAGCGACGTACGCGAGGTTGAAGCTACAGGGTGTCTATGGACTCATTTCTTTAGCAAGACAGAGCCCTCATGGGGACGACAAAACAGACAAAGATTGCCAAAGATGGTCAAACTCGTGACCCCATTATCTTTGAGGTACCATATCTCTGTAATGGTGCCAGATGGATGCATGGTCACTATGGACCACCCATAGGAACTCAACGCCCGGGAGTCGAATGGTCACGTGACCGATGACGTCACATGACACCCCAAAAAGTCAAACTCGTGACCCCATTATCTTTGAGGCGCCGTGTCTCCATAACGGTGCAAGATAGACGCATGGTGATGATGGACCTTTTATAGTAAAGCTTGTGACGAATCGAATGGTCTCGTGACTGACAATGTCTGTTGTTTAGTTAAAATTGTACAGAAGGATGAAAGGATCTTTGCTGCTGTACAATTTGAAATTAAACTGTTTGATTTTTTTTACCGGTCTAAACGGCTCACTGATTATATTTATACGGACATATACTGTAAACTATCGAAATGCATTGGACAGACTCTGTGTTCGTATGAACATTATTTTGTTCAAACAG
>Ga0209671_1005462_pt1 | contig 12873 bp, 10 predicted proteins | sample WorMetHERISLAND2_2_FD_187401 | JGI IMG/M metagenome (GOLD analysis project Ga0209671, IMG submission 187401) | Marine gutless worms symbiont microbial communities from Max Planck institute for Marine Microbiology, Germany - Olavius geniculatus... | ecosystem: Host-associated > Annelida >... | reverse complement strand
AGTTATAAGCGCTCATGTTGACCTACCCTAAGTCGACAATGCGCGTTCGGCGTATGCCAATGCATTTGAGTTCGGGGCACGTGACTTTGATGCCGGGGCAATTTTAACCCCCCCCCCCTTAATTTCCCTCAATCGGACTTAGGGCGCCGGGCGGACTCACGTTGGGCTTTGCCTCAAATTTCTAGTTGTTTTTGTAACACGTCTTTGTTTTATCACTGTTCTGTGCTGTTTTGTTCTCGTGTTTGTGAATAAAATATGTATGCATGTACCTTCCAGAAAAGCTGGTTGGTGATATCTTCGTAGCTGACACACGAGTCAGCTCTGAGTTTGAGCGTGTTTACCATGTCCGCCGCGACACTGGGTTCTATTTCAGTCACATGCACACGCGTTCTGGGAGGTGTTTTCAAGAAGTTTCTGTGCATGACGACCAGCCCGCTCCTGTCCATTGCGAAACACCTGCACAAATAAACACTACCGGGTTATTTGCCACAAAGCTCAATTTTTATAGGCCTAATTTTTGAACGTTTGTCTTACAAGTTGCTTTTCCCTTGTTTTCATATTAAAGTATTAGCGGGCTAAGTTCGCAAAGCAGGCTAGAGACTAAATGTGCGCCAAAACGTCTTACGCCTTTGAAAGTCAGTTTGGGAACACCACAACAGATATGTCCAAGCCCATGTTGGCAACGGCGAACTTAATGAATTCATATCATAAATGCTAAACGTTGTCATAAAATAGCCTTAATTTAATACACAATATTTTGTACTGGTACAGCATTTATGCGCAAATAGTGTAGCACGTGTAAGCTACTCGCATGTCCTTACTCGGCTGACAATTTGCACGGATCGAACTGTGTCGTGAGAAAGTTGTACAGAGAAACGAATGAGACGTCAGCTCCAATGACTCCCAGTACTACCGACTCGAGCCTTCCGCCCTTGTACCTGGTACAATTACACATTGAAATTCAATGCGAAAACTGTACTTTGTGTACAATATCGTGTCTTTATTTCATGTCCTCGCACGCTGTAAGGATCCGTCAATAGCCTTCCATTCGATTACATTGTCGCTGGACTACTTGGAAGTTGGGATGCTCTTCCGAACGCCAGCAATCCTAAATGTAGCACACACTCTCTGACTGTCTTTATACGCCATCTGAAATGCTTTTGCTTTTTGTTCCACTAGCATACCGAGCGCGTTCAAGGCTATTTACAGTTAACGAACACGTAGTAAATATTTACTTACTTGCTTAGTTACCTACTTTACACTACTGAATGCAAAAATGTAACTGCATTACATTAAGTATTATTCTATTTTTTGTGACAAACTTATAGTCTAACGACCCCAAAAAATATCCAAGCAGAAAAAAACGAAGGCTTAATAAAAATTGCAGTAATTGCCGTAAATGCTTAAGAACATTATTTACTTTGGATTAAAGAATGCTTTGGTGAATGACGTAATCACCAGACCGTTGAAATCAGACTCCGTGTATACGCTGATTCTATCGGCAATAGCTTCAGCTCGTCTGTATCTGGAAAACAGACGCAGTTTGCACTACATGTATATATAACAAGAAATTTGAGCTAATGCTCACGAGACGCGCGAAAGCTTACAGCAGTTCCGATTCAGTAGTTTAGCTGAAAATTGGGGTGTTCAAGCTACTTTCTACTTTGATTAGTTTAGGACTTGATGGACAACATGTACAAGCTGTACAATATCTTGACATGTCGAGATTTGTCATACAACAGCATGTTCTACTTATAATAACTCCACAACAAACTGGAGCAAATGTATTTTGGGTTTTCATCCTAGTAGTCTAACTATACACACTACGGTGCAAAGCTACAGAGAACATGATCATCACTCACTGCGGTTGTTGGGTTGGGTCGAAATGCTTGGCGGCGTAGACGCCGGGGTAAACGCGATAAACACCCTCCCGTGTGCCGACGTATCTGTAAACAGGATTGCCGAGTTGACTGCTGGAGGTCGACTTCCAGATGCCTTCCAGCGCGTGTGTCATCGCGACCGCTTCCCGAACTCCCGTCTATACCGCGAAACAATGACGTAACTACAGGCTGGGCAAAAAAGCGGAAAGCATACTTTTAAAGATGATGCAGATTTCTGCAAATTTGGCACGAAATGTTTAAACGTTCTCGTATGCAATATTTACACTTCTTTCCGGACGAAATTTGGAAACTATTGACATAAATTACAGAGTGGGCCAAAAATGGCACCATTTATTGTACGCCTCATAACTTCACCAAATATTAACCGATTTTTAAAACTTCTTCACTGTTAGAATCGGGAGACAATTTGTAACAAAAATATCATTACAGATCCCACCACACCTTAAGTGTGTTGCTACACTACCTCGTTAAATATCAGATGATGCACTCAAGCCGGCAACGCCACTGACCAGTTGCATGATCAACGTTGATCGAGCCTGGCATGTGCCCCCCAAACAAAACTTAAATCCAGTCGATTATGCTGTTCGGGATGCCCTTCAACAAATGGCCTATCAATGTTGACGATTCACGACAGTCAACCAGCTAAAGAAAACCATTGTCGCTGAGTGGCGCAAAGTGCCATAGCGTTTGGGTAATCGCGCCATTGGTCAGTGTCGTCGCCGGCTTCGATGCATCGTCCAGCAGCAAGGCAGACACAATGAAAATTTGATGTGAAAACTGTAGACGTAGATGTGATTTTAGACAATAACTGTGACAACGAAGACGTTGTTTCTGTTGTTAATTTCTCAAAATGTGTTGTTACCAAAGTCGTCTTGTTTTTAATTGTTATTTTTAAGACACTGACATTTTACAAAATAGTGTAATGACACACTTTGGGTGTGGCAAAATCTATAGTAACAGTTTGATTGCAAATTGTCTTCTGATTCTGACAGTGAACAAATTTTGAAAATCGGTTAATATTTGGTGAAGTTATGAGGCGTACAAAAAAATGGTGCCATTTTTTGGCCCACCCTGTATATGCTTTTCTAATCACTAATCCTCACTAAGTTATTAACGCTCACAAACGAGACAGTCCGGTTTTTGTGTATCAAATTTTCCATGGTTTTCAACACAGATAAGCAGACGTTTCGTTAATTTGTAGGCCTACAATATGCAATCAAACAGCGAAAACAATGAAATAATCAAACTAAAATGTTATGTGTGTAGTGAATCAAAATCCAATGAAATGTCATGCAGAATTTCACAAACAGTAATTAAGTAAGTAAATAAGTGCCAGCAATGCTAATGGTGCCGCTTATTGTAACAGAATGATCATTAACAGTTTATTGCTATCACTGTTCTAGAAACATAAACAACGAAATGTGACAACTAGCGATTGTATACGAATGCTTCCGTTCCTAATTAAGGTACCTTCACAGCCAAAGGACTTTGATCTCTTCGCTGTCCCTGCAGATAGGACTTGAGATCCGGTATCCTGTTGACCTCGTCGTTGGTATAGTAGTAAGAATCCTTGAACGACTGTAATGCCAGCTTCACGGCTGATAGCTCTAAATGTCAATACAATTTCTATTTCGTAACTGATAAATGCACGGTGTTTACAATATAATTTTAGCAAGTAAAATTTGTCGACGAAAACAATACGAAATAATGTCGGTCCTCGTGTATCAACAAAATCCTACATCAAAAGCAATTTTTATGAATTTTTTTAACTGCGCTTAATTTAGATTAAATCTGTAAATTGGCTATAGCAACAAAAGCTCTGAAACGAAGTAGACTACCTCTGATGGCGACCCGTCCGAAGTTGTTACACTTTTCGTTCGTCTGGTCGGCGCTGGATGAGAGTTCATCAGTAAGTAGAACTGGCGGGAAGTCGGTCGTCCATGACAGACTCAGGTTCTTCTCTTCACCCACTATCACTATCGCCACCGACGCATTCATCAGCTGTATCTGAATAATCATAATATTAGTAATTAGTAAGTATTAATACTTTAATTAAAAGACTGAATTAATAAATGCCAAAGAAAAGTCACAGTCGATGAGCTAAGAAACAGTTTTTGTATTGCTGACGTTATGAAACATTTTAATTTTCCGAGAAAGCTGTGTACCCAAATATAGCAAAAACATTTAGCGGAAATAGTTGTAATATATAGGTTACGAAAACCAAAGTAATTTGGCAAAAAGCGAAATCGCAGTCCATTCGACTGTTTGTATTCGCCAGGTGGCAGCATAAAACTGACGGTTTAGTTGCGACTTGTAATCGCATGTTCTTTTGGCTTGGGCTTTGACCCTAAATCTCTTTTTCCCCTTGGGGCTAACATCTAACACAATGGCATCTGAATTTGTGGAACGGTTTAAGCATGGAGAACAAATTAAAAGACGACAGACAACAGACAGACCACGCTAGGAAGACATTTGTAGGAATAGGTGGAATCGCTGCGCAGCAAATGCGAAATCGCCTAATAAAAACTGCATGACGCCATATTTCGTAGTTTATACGTTGTAATTTGTGACATTTATGCGTTGCAACATTAGTCAACCGTAAGGTCTATCTCTATCATTCTAAAATCTGTAAAAATAATTATCACCGAGATTTCGAACTCTAACGGTCCCACCTGGCACTCACCATGTTACGATTTACACGAAATCTTCGACACGAAAACTCTCTTACAACAATAATAAGAGCCGAGATAATATTGCGTCCCACGGTGACTCACCGGACTCCAGAAATATGTCGCTGAAACCTCTTTGGCACTGACTCCCTCCATGGAAGAGTCGCCGCGTCGCAGATACATCCTTAGGTCGCTCGTGTTCATACTTCCCGACAAACCACTGCACACGCAACTGTAACTATTAATACTAGCTTTTTCTCAAACATTTTTGTAAGACATTAAAAAGTATTGCAACTGCTGCTGCTGCTGTTTATTTCCAGTTCGAAAAGATATAATTTTCCTATATCTTTTAATATGACCTAATCATCGTAAACTGTATAGGTTACCGGATTTCACAAATATGGTAAGCTAAAATACTGGCTCGATGAAAATCGTAAATATTAACTTAAATGCAGATATGCTTTGGGTTAAATTCGTAGCAATGTAACCGACAAAGGTAGCGTAGCATTTACCTCAGCATGCCTTGTTTGACCTCGCTCGTTTCAGTCGAGATTTCTACCGATTCCATGTCGAGAAAACGCGGCTCCTTGTAGTAGATATCCGGCCTGGGCAGCAGCGGATGTATCAGTATTCGACTTCGAGAGTCAACAAAAAACGAGTAGGATAACTGGCCGAGACGAAAGTCGATGATTTCGCTGAAGAACGTGTCGACTTTCATGTCGGCACAAGTGACGCCTTTCACCGAGCCGTGCAAGAACACGGACAGACACTGGGAAATTATCAGTCCTGTATGCAGCATCAGAAAATTCTCGTTCAGTGATGTAACATCAATACCACGTTTACACGATGAAGCTAGCTTGAAGAGCCAGATTGACAAGCACACATCAAGCACAAATCGAGCTGGCTTGACGAGTGCTGGATGAATGTTTGATGAATGTTTGTCGAAGCAGCTTGATATTGCAAGTATTCATCGAGCTGGCTCGACGAGCTATAGTTGTTAGCATTACTAAATAAGAACGGGTTATAATCATAAGCACGTGATCAGCTGTGGGCTACGCCTACACTTGAATCAGCGAGTCCTGTCAAGCCTGTTTGATGAGAGTTAGACGTGTACTCGACGAGCGCTCGTTGAGCCAGCTTCGTCGTGTAAACGGGGTATAACATACAGCTTACAGTAGTGATGATTCGATATATCGAAAATATCGATATATCGTTTTCGATATCGATATATCGTATCATATGGTATCGTCGAAAAAATATGGAATTTTTCAATATATCGCGATATCTTTTATATATCACGATATTTTTATATATCGCGATATTGTATGACAGAAGTTTATATCTTTATTACTGTATTGCCAAAATAACGAGAATAAACGGAGAAAACGACAATCTGACCGAAACAAACAAACTATAGTGTCGTAATTTAACGACACTTACGGCAGTTCATAGTTAATTTTAAGTTCACTGACACATTTTTGTATCTACATAAAGCAAACTGCCTTGCTGAACGTTTATGTCTTGTTCTTGTGCTTGTATAAGATTTACATACTAATCATTTTTAAAAATATCGATATCGATATCGCGATATTTTCAAAATATCGTATCGATATCGTATCGAAATTAAAATCCTGATTATTGACCTGATATCGAATCATCACTAGTTTACAGAATACACTACTAGAGGCGATCGGGGATCTTGAACCTCCGTCAAGAACAGTTCTGTTATCTGGCGAACGTACTATGCACTCAAACTCAATACAGCCGTTGCACGTCGGTCTGATTAAATAGCGAAATCAACGAAAGCCAGCAGAAAGTGGGTTTCACTTTTTAGTCAGACTCGCTGCAATTATGATCCGCATCAGGATTTAGAAACTGTATACTATCGAGTTGAAACACGTCGTTCGAGCTATTGACTGCCACAACAATATTACTTTGTTACTGCCTTTGTTACTGCGTTAAAACCTTCCCATTAAAATTTATTTTGCATAATAAACAGAATAAAATAAAAACGCAGTCATTTGATTTTGGCCCTAACGAACTCAGTTTTTCGGTCCAAAAGACGTAACAATTTTGTTAAAATTGCTACCGTACTCTTTGGAAAACAATATAGTGCATGATATTGTATTATCGATTTTACGAGGCAGTAAGGTCTACCTAGTCCTTGTGATCCTATGTATGGCTGGGTGAAGATCACATCTCGGTCGTCTCCGGGCTTCGTGAACAGATTGTTGAAAGCTCCGACGTCTTTTCGGATGTTCTGGACGCTGGAGTTGCCCAAGTATTTGAACATTCCGCCTTCCTGCAGCGATTTGATTGCACGTCCAACAGATTCACAGTTAAATACTTCAGAGTTGCTACATGCAACCTGTATTATGCAAAACGCCGCAGACCAAACTTGTATATTTTAAGTATCGTATGCACGCAAATTGATTAATCAAATGCATAAAACTTGACGGACTTACTGAAATTGATTTCAGTAACGTTGTACCGGAACTACCTATACAACCACACAATTTGATATCAAATGGCAAGTGCACCAGTCACATTATCACAAACAACAGACAATCTCTGTAAGACAATTTTAGCCCATTTCACATTAACCTGTTTATTTTATTTCGGCTACGGCACTGTTAATCCACTGTTATGACTGTTAAACATATTGACGAAAGAAAAACAATCAATGCTATTGCAATGTTACACCAAAGTCTCATAGGCCTAGATTGTTTGTTGCAGTTAAGACCGAAACAATGCGATCTTAACACACTGTGACATACAACATACCAGAGCCAACGCCAAAAGCTATTATAAAGACATTTCCGGCAGTCTGCTTTCCGGCGACGATTGCTTGGTTGATTTCTGCTAGTGTATCGGACGGCTCGCCGGCAGTTAGTAGCATGATGCCTTTTTCTACAACACATTAAAAATAATTACTATATAATTACTTCAGACTATGGTTTAACTTTTGCTTTTAACCTATGAATTTATATTACTCTTCAATGCTGTTTTGTTGCACGACAGTTTGCCGGCCGCTGACTGCACGGACTGACGATCGTACCCACCTTTGTATTTCGTAGTTAATTTTTAGGCTCCCTCGGGAACGGAGTACCGAGGGTAAAAAAATTAATAAAAATAATAATAATAATAATAACTTTCAACAATAGTCTAAAATAGGCCTAATAATGTCAATAAATAGCAACAACAACAGAAGCAGCAAAAACAAAAACCACAGTAATTTGGCAAAAGGCGGAATAGCTTGTTTGTATTCTCCAGGTGGCAGCACCGTCTAACATCATGTGTCATTTGAACCCACAAGTGTACTTGGCAAATAGCATCTAAATCCGTCGAACGGTAGACCAGGGGCATGAACGAATGTGACAGCCAGACGATTCACGTTACGATGAAATGTACAGAAATGCCGGTAGGCAAAATCGCTCCTACATACTACTCTCGCAAGCGCGATTTCGCCTAACAGCTGCAACGGGAACAGTAACAACTAGGCCTACTACCGTCAGTGAATTAAACACTGAATCGATACTCGATAAAAAATTAAAAATAACAAACTGTTGCGCTCACTGGTAGACACCAACCTCTCGTTTCTCCCGGTTGTCGTCTCAGCAGTCGGTACGCTTCACGCAGGGCGTTGCTGAAGTTCGCTCGTGCGCCAGTTGTTGGCTTGGCGTACGCAGCAAACACTTCCAGCTGATCTTTGTTGGTGGGCGTCATCAGAGCCAGATCGTTGGAGTAGCATGGATGACCGGTCGCGAAGTCCACTCGGTCGGCAAATGTTATCAAACCTATCTGTATTGTCAAATATCAATTTTTTGGCTGCCACACTACCGTGTAACAAGTTTGCGATGTTAAACAGTTGAGTTGAGTTTGTTGCTATGAGCATGGTTTAAGTGACGTGGATGATAATGTAAACAAGAAATTTGAGCTAATGCTCACGAGACGCGCGAAAGCCTATCGCAGTTCCGGTTTAGTAGTTCAGCTAAAAATTGAGCTGTTCACGCTAAGTTGATATACAAATACCAAATTCTCTATATATCGGGATTGCATAACGATAGTTTCGTGGCGCCACCTTGTGAATGATATAGACTTGTGTCGCAGCCCGAAATCGCCAAAAAATCCATAAAATCCCCTATTTTGGCGTTCAAGGTCATTGAATTCGGCGCCAATCGAGAGCCAGTGTACGACTTTTTATTAGTGATTAATAGTAACCTAGGCCTCTGCATTTTAAGATCGTAAAACAAGCTAACAACATGCAGGAATTGAAGCAGAGTTTCCATCCAACGAAACCTACAAGCGCAAAAAAGTATGCAACAAACGCAATGAACGCAGTTAAAAGAACGCAAAAACGCAGCTAACGCAGTGGCCTAAACGCAAAAATAAAAGCGGTCTTTGCGTCAGTTGCGTTACGTCCTGCGGTGCATCAGCTGCGTTCGTTGCGTTTAGTCCGTTACATCCGTTGCGTCGCGCACGTCGCGTTGGATGAAAACCACGTTTAGAACATTAGCATTTGATCGGGCGTACGTGGTCGTTCGGGTTGGCAGATAGAATCACAGCCTGTGCGGCCTTGATGGCATACGACAGTCGACTGTTGGCGCCGATTCTTTCTGTCATTGAGTGCGATTTGTCAATCATTATCACCATGTCTTTGGGAGTCGTCACCGCGAAACTATACCACGGCCTGCCAGTATAGCAAAGAGTTCATAAATACTAGTCAATATTCAACAAGCAAAGATATTGGTTGAGCTGCTGATGGTCTTAAACGCCGAGATAAACTAGGCTTACGACTCGTAGCAGTTTATCTTTTATCGTTTTAAACCGAAATCAACGTCTGACGCTGTGCACACTGCAACTCAGTCTATTTAATACGAATGGAAAGCTAAACATTCGAATGTTGCAAAATGCAATGTAATATGGCAACAGATATGAGTATTGCTGCAGAGTTCTGCACAGATTGTTATGCAAATAAATTGTAATTTCGTCACGATAGTTAAGTTGATTAACAATAAACCTTGTTTGAATCACAATCTGCGTGCGCAGAAACATTTAATTGGGTTCCAAACGAATAATATGGCAATATTTTCAAATAAATTAGCAAGTTTTAACTGCGCATAGTTGACAGTAAATATTAAAGTTGTTTAACAGTTCAACCAGCAGAAAATATTTGGCGTTTTGCAGTTTGATAGGCATTATATTGACGCGCAGTTGAAAGGAGTGTGCGATATCGTACGTACCTGACACGAGGGTCGTACCACGTGTATGAATCGCCGCACGTAGCGACCGCTGGGTAGGTGTAGAGTGTACCGTGCTCGTTGCCGTAATACTGCCACTTGAGCGACGGGATGCGGGCGTGGTGCAGCCGCATGATCTCCAACAGTTCGTCGCTCATACCCGTCACCAGCTCGTTCTTGAGCGTCGACGGATCTTTGCCGTAGTGACAGATAATCTCGTCGTTCGTCTATTCAGAACAACAGCAAAATGATAAAGGTAAAGTTAAAAAGGTAAAGTCCGCTACTTGCTACAGCGCTTCTTACATGAGACGGACTCATGGTCAGAAGCGTTGTTACAATGTCGGAATTGACTGGATGATTGACATGAGCTAATGATACCGCAACGCACTACGCGGCCATCCACAAGTTCACCAACTAGTTGGTATTGGTAACTCAAAAGTTGTCAACTAGTTGGCGAACTTGTTCGCAAACTTTTATTTTTTTTATTTATTTTAATATGTAATAAACAGACAAAAGAAACACAGAAAATACATGATAAACATAAAAACAGTGGAAGAAAAAAACTACAAACGGAAAGGGAAACAAAAAAATACAGAAAGTACATGATAAACAAACTGCAAATAAACAAACTAATAACAGCTGCTAAATGAAATTCTATTGAGAAAAGTTCGGTTGTGCATTTCAAATGTCACATGATCTATTAATAAACCATGACGTATATCTCTTAATCCATGTATGTTAGACTTAGCAACCGATAATAGATGATGTAGGCAATGATTACCATAAGTTGCTTTATAAAAAAGCTGGTCATCATAGCTTGCTAACAGCTCTTTTACAGTAATGATAAACTTAACATATTCATACGTGTAAGCACGCTTAAACAAACTATTTATCTGAGCAATTTGTGCTATAACGAAGAAACTATACCAAGATGAGATAGCGTAAGTACTTTTGCTAACTATTATAGCAAAATAACTATTTTGTTGGCAAAAAGTTTGCTTATAGAAATTGGCTCTGCGCACGCGTCATAATCGTACAATTATTGATTACAAGATTTGTTACCGGTAACGCAAACCGTGGATCGTTTCTAAGATTGGGCGGTTCTACTGGGCAGCATTTGAGAATCTCTTGCGAGGGCAGAATGTTGTCGTTGAACGCTTCGACGATCGTCTTTTTTAGTTCTCTCACGACGTCCGCACGCTCGATCACTTTCTTGTTGATATCGTCGGCGAACTGCACATCACAATCTTAGAGAGATTTCATGCCCATGTTAACTTAGCATTAAACGAATAGAAGACCTACGATGATGATAATAATCACATCTACAATCGACGAGCGAGCGCCAAGAGTTTTGTGCTCTTATGCAATAATCGTCTAAATAGTACTTTTTACGCCGTAGTCTTACTAAGTCTATCTAAGGTGCAGTCATGATTTTGCTACACGAGGTAGGCTATGACATATTTAATTTTTATTCAACTATTACTCCATTGTTTCCTCCCTTGAGCCTCTGAGAACTTAATGAGTCGGACGCCCTTGGTCGTATTATGGTGCTCAATCCCCTTTAAATGTCGCACGTAGGCGACACTATTTACGAGCAGGGACATTTCGTCGACTAGTCGACTGCTGTGTGATTTATCGGTAAATGCGCAGCTCATTATGTGGGCATGAATAGCAGGCAAAGACATCAACAGGAAAAGTATTTCGTCTTCTTGCAGTGACATCAGCTGAGCCTGAAAGCTTGTAGCACGTGTGCGGAATTTTTAAAACCACGTACGGTTATAACTACAAGACAGTTCGTCATCTTTGACAGCGTCATATGCACTTGCCCTTTGCCAGAAAACAGTTAGCCTTTTCACTTAATGCGCTTTAGCTTTAGAAAAGCCAAAAAACAAAACACTAATGCATTAAAACATATTGTATAAAAATTAACAAAAACACAGCTTGTCTTCAGGCCCTGTCACCTAGTGAGGAGCGTTAAATTATTTTGCCAAAGTCGTCACTCCTGACTCCTTTAAAATACTAAAGAGGGACTTATGCCCAAAGGTAGACTGCAGGGGCGTCATTTAGGGAGGCTGGGGGTCTACGGACCCCCCAAGAATTTATGATTTCAGTTTTTTTCCTGTAAATTGTACCTTTGATTAAACGTGAAACAACTAAAATGTTAACTTTATCAGAACTATTCAATATTACAATTTGAAATAGATTTTAAACAACATTATGATCTGGTTACTATGATGGTATTCACATTATTGCATTTTGTGTTATTTTTTGCTGTGTTACATTAGTTTTCTAATGAGACATAGGACCTGTGTGTTTGCAATAGAACTTTGGTTGATTAATGGATTTTAAATGGCAACACGTAAACTAAGCATAAGATACTTATTTATACGTAGGCTAGTAAAAAACATTTATTATCCTAGCAGTTGAACTTATCAGTTGAGCATAATTTTGTTAGTTCAAATGTGTTATGAAACATGCAAGGTTGTCAAAGTGGAGAAGTGTTAGATTTATTAGTCTGTTAATCTCTGTTATATACATTTACTGTGTAAACTGCATGAAATCTGGTCAACTGATTCTCGGGAAAGTCATTCAAATTGTTGCCACGAGATGTCACATTTTAAGGCTAAAATGCACCAAATTCGATATCGGCTGGGGCTCCGCCCCAGACCCCGCTGGGAGAGCTTACAGCGCTCCCCTAAACCCCTTAGCTGGATTTAAGGGGGCCTACATCTAAGGGGAGGGGAGGGCAGAAAAGGGAAAAGGAGGGGAGATGAAAGGGAAAAGAAGGGAGAGGAGAAGGGAAGGGGAAGGGAAAAGGAAAGGAGGAAGAAAGGAGGGGAGAGGGGAAAGGAAGGGGGAGAAAATGAACTTCCCAAGCATTTAGTGAAATGACGCCACTGGTAGACTGGCGCAGCTTATGCATTATCGCAATGAAATTTCAGTAAGGCTACAAAATACGAGCATTCAACACTGGTAGAAACAACAGTATTTCATTAGAAAACAAAAACAAAATACTTGCGAAATAAAGCTACAAACATTTAATATTTGGAAAATGTTTTACCT
>Ga0209671_1005461_pt1 | contig 12874 bp, 7 predicted proteins | sample WorMetHERISLAND2_2_FD_187401 | JGI IMG/M metagenome (GOLD analysis project Ga0209671, IMG submission 187401) | Marine gutless worms symbiont microbial communities from Max Planck institute for Marine Microbiology, Germany - Olavius geniculatus... | ecosystem: Host-associated > Annelida >... | reverse complement strand
CAACCATTTTGCAAGCTCGATTTGCTAGTGCACTGTCTTGCTCGAACACGTAAAAGTCCAACTATCCCCACAGACACAAAAAAGCCATCGCGTTGCATGTTTTTGTAACTAACTGTAAAACTTTTAATGATTTGTCATGAATGACCCAGATTTTTTACTATTGAAGCAGGGTAGCAGCTGACAGCACCAGTTGATTTTATGAGTACTAGCGAAAGCTGGGAGGATGTAAGCAGGCACTAGCAACAAAACTCCAGTGGGTTTTTTGATTAAACCCACCAAAGAGCCCTCTAAAACTCCCTCAAGAAGTACCCCAAACTTAATCCAATTTTAGATGAAACTGTTGCATTGAAATCTTTCATTACGGCTGAGTTTATGAAATGTTTAAACTTGCATATTTGCTGTGGGAAGCAAACCCATTCCGTTGTTAAGTTGGGCCATTTTAGAAAAATATAGCAAACTCACAAACATGAAAGCCAAGAAACCCAAGGAGCATAATCTGGATTGGGCTTTTCAAAGAAAAACCCAGGTTTTTGCATCCCGGTGGCTCAGGGTCTACTTTGCGTTTACTACATGGTTAAATTATTATGATTGCTGTGTACAGGTGTGGAACGCGGCAGCTATGAATGGTTACTTTGCTGCCGCACCAGCTGCAGCTGCTGTAGCAGCTGTCAACACAGCAGCAGCTGAAGACACCGCTGCCTCCAAGACCCTTGTGGTTGGTTTACATCACTACTTTGCTCGTACATAGTTGTTTTTGCTTTGTTTCTTCTACTTTTATAACATTTTTGTTTTCAACTATTTCTCCAAAACCGAACATCAGACCAAGACCAAAATTAGGGTGGAGGATGACCCTTATCCAGAAGGAACTGAGGCTAAATTTCAGCAAGATTCATTGAGGGATTTTGGAGAGAGAGGTATTTATAATGCTGACATTGGGTAGGCCTGTGGGATTATATGGGCTGCACGACGAGTGGTATATACGTATTTTCATTCATTAGGTGGCGCCACCAGTCAGACTTACAGCCATAAATTTCTAGTTATCATTAGTGGCATCATAGCAGTGGAGGGGGGAGTGGGAGAAGGGAGGCTAGTTGCTCACCCTCCATTATTTGCTGTAGGAAGATAGTCAGTAAATTTCCTTTTTAGGGAAATTTTTGTCCAAAAATGCATAACTTGTGGCTGAAAGCAAAATTTGGGGGGAGTTTGGGGGCAAAATTGAGGAATTTTGAGCACTAATAATCGGGATATATGTTTTGTGTGTGAATATTTTATTCACTAGATGGCCAGAATTGTCATTTGTATCATTTAACACTGGAAAAATATAATTATGACAAATTTTGGTAATCTCGAAATCCTGGGATTGGAACGCTGCCAATTCCGGGATTCAGGATTGGCAAAAAGCAGCTGGGATTGTGGGATTGCAAACACTATTGATGTGTGTAGGGTGGAGTGGCAGCCCAGGTCTGGGGCTCCCCTGACATGGAGCAACCGACAGCAACTACTACTACGACTGCGTCTGTCTCGTCCCAGAGCATACAACAACAACAGCATCGCCAGCAGAATCCAGCAACAGTTCACCATCAGATCTACCAACACCATGTGACTGGAGGGTTGTCAGCTGAGTCTTCCACAGTCTACCGGTCCTCTGTCATACATCAGCAGGTAACTGCTACACCCTACTACTACTACTACTATAGGTGGTCAGTAGGTAACAACTGAAGTCTGAGCTTTTGTTGTTCTTTGGTTAACTGAATAAGTAGTTGAATGTTCAGCTGGGATGCAGTCTTTCTGTTAAACTTTGCTCTGTGCCTGTAGAGTGAACTGCAGGACTTCGCTCTGTAAAGACAACTGATTAATATGATTAATACATGGCAGACTACACAACTAAAGCTACACTTGGTATTTTTTTGCCGACTGTTAAGTTGTAAGCTTATACGTCAGGCCCTTTGCTACTGTTGTCATTTATTTGTCATCTGTTCGTTCGTCTGTAACTGTTGTAGGGCATAGGGGGAAACTTTTTACGCAGATAATTAGCCATGTGCTTTAAGCTCGGGCATGCAAAATTTCAGTTATCTACTACAAGGGAACATTTTCAAATGTCCGAGTTGAAGGAAGGGGGTAGGAAAAATGTGTGTTTTTTAACTGAAAACTGGCCGTATCTCGGAAACGGTGAGAGATACGACCAAGGTTACTATTGATCACTAATATTAAGTGGCATACACTCTTTTAGATGAAATGAAGATCATCGACCTTGGATGACCTTCGAGGTCAGTGACAACCAGTACGGTCGTCCCCACTCCAGCAACAGCTGGGCTTCTTGTTTTCCTCGATACTGTGGCACATGATGATCTAACATTAGCCGTACTTAATAATGATAGTGTTGTGTCCATTTGCCGGTCATTTTCTCACGTGTGGTAACATGTACGAAATGATTACAAGGGCGGACATGAGTATTTTTAAAGCAGTTGACTGACAACTAGGTGCAGGGCAGGTAAATTGAATACTGGCCTGTTAGGCTGTAGTTATGGTAGGGCTCATTCATCTGTGTCGGGTGGCAGCTAACAGTGGCAGATGATCGCATATGGCAGGTGACACTTTGTAGCTGTGCATTGGGTTTCTGATAAAGAGCTGTACACAGTTTTTACCTTTAACGTCTACTTATTTGTGTGGTCAGTGGCGGAACTGTAGTCCTTGCCGCCCTGTGGCATCATGAAGTGATTCGTTGTCTTACCAGAGGTTTGAACTAATGCAAGAACTTTGCTGATTGTGGAGCGATCGCCGAGCCAGTGACTGCTGCTGCTGCTGCTGTCGCTATGATGATGATGATGATGTACACTATTGCCACATTCTCGAAACTTTTCGGAAAGATCATTGGAAGACTTTTTTCCACTAGAGGAAAGGATGCACATTTTTGAAACTTGTCGACGCTTAGTTTAATGTGACGTCATATATTATTTACACTTAAACTCACTCCCAACCCCACTGGGGAAGCTTAAAATGCTCCCCTTTAAGCTCTTAACAGCTGGTTGGGCGGGGCCTTGATCCCCCTCTAAATTTTACCCTATTGTTAGCTCTCATCACTTGTCATCAGATCTCACAACTGAGGGCCTCTGAGGACTGTTGAACCAAGGTGGCTTTGGCTTAAATTGGCTCTGAGTATGTAAACGACGAACCAGTGTGTAAGTGTTTTCTTTCGATGTGCCAAGATAAGAAATTTTCCAGAAAAGTTGCGAAACCGTGGGTACTTAAACCCATGGTCTGTATAAGCACATTTGATTGGTCTAGCTAGTTTACAGAGATTAGAACAGAATTTCTTTGGAAACGCAAAGAAAGCCATCAAAGACTCGGAAGTGAAACTTTTTTACGATTTCTAAGTCATCTGATGCAAGAAGAATGTCTTGAAAAGTTTTGAGAATGTGGCCGCTGGTCTCAAGACCAATGCTGAGACGTTGTGGTAGTATTGAAGACTGTTCTTAATTTTTTTGGTCTCGGTCTTGGTTTTCAGTCCTTGATCTTGGTTTGATCTAGGTCATGGTCTGGAGTTTTACCATCTGTGTGGGCCTTTATCTTGAATCTTCTTGTTCATCTCATGCTCTGTGGTGTTGGTCTTGGTCTCTTGGTCTTGCTCTGGAGTGCTTGATCTTGTATCTGTGATCTTGGTCGTATGTTGATTTCAATTTGGTGTGGAAGTTGTCGTCTCGGTTATGATGAGAGGTTGGTGTTTTCTTGGTCCAGCTGGCACACAGTGGCTTGGCATGCTTGTTTGTTGCCCATGGTGCTTTCTGACGATGTGGTTGCTACGGCTACGCTGTTGACACTGGGACACACTGAGCCGCCGCCGATGCATGCTGATAGATGTAGCAATTCAGTTTATCACAATTTCCACAATGCTTTGACATGCATTTTTTAAAATATAGTAACAAATATGCATACGTTATATCTACACAGCTGTAAAACTCTGCATATTTCTCTTCCACTTGTATGGGTTTGAAGCGACTGTGTTGCCAGTGTTGTTTGTCATCACAAAGAGTTAAAAAGAAATGATTTGGAGTGCTATAGTCAAGATGCAAAATTTTTTGAATGCCGCTGTGGTAGCAGAAACCGGAAATAGTAGACATTTGATAAGGTGATGATTATTGTCCAGCAATAGGTAATAATTGTTGCAATTTCATGGATTTATATAGCGTGTTAGTCGGCGTCTTTTAGTTGCTTGCTGTCGTCCTTTCTTGCTGTCACTCGGCCGGCATTTTCTAGGTTTTTTTTGGTTGCGCTGTTGATGTGTTTTTCCTAATGGTGCTGATGCTACTGCTGATGCTGACATGAATTGGCAACTTTGCTGTTTGCGTGTACGTAGTGCTGTTTTGTGCACATGTCCAGTCCACGTTCCACAAGGCGAGACAAAAAAATGTATCTTCTTCTCAAGATGCATGGAGTGTCTAGCATAATTCATTGTTTTCATAATTCATTGTTTTAAATGGCCAAACTATGACTGCTTTTTGCAACGTAGTGCAGCAACAGTATTATGGTGTGATGGGCGAAACTGTAGTCATTTGTATCAAGTTTCTTGATGACGTTGCATGCCAGAGATTGGCCAGTGTTTCATGGAGTTATTCAAAAAATTAAAATAGCACCTTTCTCTGTCTGTGTCCGTTTGGCTGGGTTGCATTAAATACCAAAAAACTACCGAAACCTTTCTCAAAAGTACCCAAATGCCCAACATTTTGATGTCTTTGGTTAGGGTTATGGTTAGTGTCGTCTGGTGCTGTAGCAGTATCGTGTTGGACTAGTGATTATGAGGTCACTGGTTCAACTCTTGCCCAGTCAACTGCCAAGTAACAACCCTGGGCAAGTTGCTCACACACATGTACCTTTGTTCACCAAGCAGTATAATTTGGCACCAGCCAAAGGGCGGTGATGCCCTGCGGCTGGGAAGGTAACCGTAGGTCTGGCGTCGCGCTGACCATGCATCACAGACTCATTGGTCTATCCGTATTCGGGCTCAGTGGCCACAAAAAGGGAGATGAGCACCCCATCTAAGCCCTTCGGCACATGGTCCCTTTAGGTTTACCAAAAATAACCTCGGTTGCTTTGGTTGTTTTCGGTATCTAGTGCAATCTATATAGCTTAGCCGGCTCATGTTGGTTGGTGATATTCGCTGCCCGCTGCTGCTTTGCTACACTGTGTCTGTGTTGCTGCCTTTGTGTTGCATCTGTGTCGACCATTGTCTGTCTGTCTGTCTGTCTGTCCGTCTGTTGGCTTTTGAACTGCCAGCTCTAATATATAGCGACCTTTAAACGAAGGCAACGTGTCTGTGGTTGTTCGACTGCATCTGTTGTCTGTCGTCTATCTCTCAGCGTAGTGAGCGGGCAGTATGGGATATGTGTACAAAACACTTTTGTTTGTTTATGTCTTGCAGCTCGTGAGCTGTCTTGCCTGCCGCTTTGTCTGTCTCTCTCTCTAGTGGATCTTGGAACGGCAATGACCTAATTAGGTTTCCGGACTAAAAGGTTCAAGTCACAGTGTGATTAGATGTGTTACAGTCAATATTTTAGACTGTGACCTATCTATTGTACTTTTCTGTTTGTCTCTGTGTCTGTCCGTCTATACTGGAAACCCAAACCATAGTCCGGTAGCAAAGACAAGGCCATTTTTGAACATAGTGGTTGGCTGCCATCTTGAATTTGATCCAGTTGGAAATATCACTGTTCTTTCTGTTGACCACAAACAGTACCCTTAAACAAGACACAGATTGAATTGGATGCAGTCAGCTTTGATTTTGCTAACTTAAGGACACGTATTTTCGGACAGACCTACAGCGGCTGTGGAGATGGATGTTTTGCTGCCACAGGCTGTGGAAAAAAGCTTCCAGCTTATCTGATACATTAACTGACAACGTGTGGCTTCCTTTTTTGACTTGCTTAAAGACTTTTGTCGAGCCAATTTGCTGAGCTAAAATTTGGTCTAAGCACAGACAAGAGTGAAGTGATATTGCTAACCCTTTCACTAAGTGGTAACTTTTATTTTAACCCTTAAGTTTCTACTCGTCGAAAATGCCCAGCAAAATTCTAAGTCTAAATGTGCGGTTCAAGTAAATACTTAGAACAAAATTTTGTTGAACTTTGGTTTAAGTACATATTTATATCGTTCAGCTTGCGGTTTCGTTCAGCGAAAGTTTCAAATCAGAAAGTGAAGTCAACCATTGACGTTGAACAGTTCAAATGTTGCTAACATTGGTTGTTATTTGCACCTTCCCATGAAGCCGTGCTGTATTGTGCTAATATATTTTTCGCGGTAGTGTGGCAGCACGCAGTATTGCTATGGTGTGTTCTGTGTAGGCGGCTGGTGTGGCGGGTGGTGACGCCTCGGCTACTGTGAGTGTCAGTCGTAAACGCCGACTGGAACCCACTGCGGATGATGTTCTACTGGTAATCTCTCTGTCTGTCTGTCTGTCTGTCTGCCTCTATGTCTTTGTCTGTCTGTTCTCTGTCTCTGTGTCTCTAACTGTCTGTTTCTCTGTTACTGATACTTACTGTTAGTCATAAATAGGGCTCACAGTTTACCGCGGCAAATTTTGCCAAATTTTGCAGACCATTTTGCAAAATTCTGCGGCTCACTGCGGCAAAATTGTTCAAATTCTGCGGCTGACCATGGCCATCCGTTTGTGAGTAAACTGAGCTTTGTCCTGTCAAAAAACTTGAAGGCTGGCATTGTGGTCAGTTATGCTAGCAACATTCAAAGAAAGTTATCGATTTTTTCCTTTTTTAAAGTGCAATCTGTCAAGTCAAATTGTGTTTATTTGTGATTGTGTGCCATATTGTGATGGTTATTATTAGAGTTCACAGTTTTAAGCAGTTCAGTTTGAACTTTGATTCTTTATTCGCTTATTTAAACTGATTAGACCTATAATTGGGCTATTTAGTTACGTTGTGAAGCTGATGATTGTACTGATCATCGGTCATTTTTCATTTTTTTCGCACAATTCCATGAAATTTTGCGGAAATATCAAAATTCCATGGAAAGGGGCAAATTCTGCAGCTCAGAATTCCACGACCCGTGGAAAACTGGGCCCTAGTCATAAACAGCCACTGGAACCCACTCTGATGATGCTCTGCTGAAAATCTTTCTTTGTCTGTTTGTGTTCGTCTGTTTGCTTATATCTGTCTCTCTGTATGTGTCTGTCTGTCTGTCTGACTGTATCTGCATCGGTGTCGTGGGTTAGAAAAATAGGTGGGGCAAGCAGTTGCAATTTTTCCACCCACTGTGAATTCCCAACAGAATCCCGACAGACAGGACTTTGCAAAATTCTGACAGAGGAGACTATGGGTGCTCTAAATTTCGATTTTGTCCCTAAATGTTTCAAAAGTGTGAGTTTTTAGCCCCCATATTTCGCATTTTTAATGGCGTTTTTCTGCCGGATGGGTGACAGTCTGCGGACAATTAAACCGTTTCCGTGTACTACCAGCACCAAGGTTAACTCAGCCATCATTCCTACACGGTAGGTAAATTACGTACTATCCTATGTGGCTGTGGTTAAGGTAGGATGCATTCACCTGTGTCAAGTTTCAGGTAGCACCGTGTGATCCCATATGGCACATGATGCTCTGTATCTCTGAGATGAGTTTCTATGAACAGCTGTCCACGCACATTATAAAGCTGTTCTTCTGTATGTGTGCTTTAGTGTGATTTAAGTTTGCACTGTTATTTTTGTTACCATTTTCATTTTTTTGCGGTTTAAGTTTCAGTTTCATTTCCCATTTGAAAGATTTTTCGTTTCACTTTTCATTCTTAGCTTTTCCGTTTTTGCTTACCGTCCGTATTGCACTTTTTCGTCACCGTTTTGTTTCCGGTTACAGCATACTGACCTTTTCATCGGTCCAGTTTTCATTTCAGGCGTTGAACAGTGGAGGTCTGATGCCCGCTGGCGGGGCTACGGCTATACTACCAGCAACGGCTGTTATGCCAGCTGCGGCCAGTGTCAAAAGACCGGCACTAGTTGACACCAAGACTGGACTACCAGTGTACCAGCCTGGTCTGACTGCGGCAGCTGGTACCACGTTGCCTTACCAACAGCTGGGTGCAGCGCAACTACCACTCGGGGCGAGATACATCAGCCTGCCAGGTATACTACTACACGTGTACTGTTAGTACATGTACTACTGCATGTTGGTGTGGCGTAATGTTAACACATTTCATCCGATCAGTGAAGTTACTCTACGCCGGGCTTGTTTATTAATTGGATGGGTGACTGTCTGCGGGCAGGTAAACCATCTCGGTATGTAACTAGCCGCCTAGGTCAACTCAGCCTTCCATCCCTCTGGGGTAGGTAAATCGAGTATCAGCCTATCTGGTTGGGGTTAAGGTGGGGCACATTCACCTGTGTCTGGTGGCAGGTAACACTGTGTGATCCCATATGGCAGGTGATGCGCCGTAGCTCTGAGATGGGCTTCCCATAAAGAGCTATATCACCACCTTTAACTTTTACAAAATGTTGTACTGCTTGGCACGTGGACAGTAATTAGTCTTGAGCAAGGCCTGTAACCATGTAGTGTATTTATTTATTTTTTTTATTAATCAGTTTATTTGTTTGTTTGTACAGTTGCTGGATGCCCTACTGTTCTTCCACCATTCTAGTGCTTCTCCTGGAGGTCTTCTTCACACTTATCAAGGTTAATCTCATCATTGTTTGGACTTGTTTTGTCTCATTGGTTATTTATTTATTGGACTGATAACATGTCGGCTCAGAATGTCATCGTTAGACCACAAAATTAGGGCTGCGGCCGATTAAAAATTTTGTAATTGATTAATCATAAGTGCTAGGGCCGCAATAGTGCAGCGGCGAATCTGGAAAAGGGGCCTTATTTTAGGAGTAACCCCCCATGGTAGAACAAGTTGCAACCACATTTTCATTGAAGGCAAAGAAAAGGATGGTTGTGAAAATTTATTTTGGTGGCAGCTATATTTTACAATCCGTTTTTCATGTCGAACCCTGGCGTCCGCTAAGGCAAAATGTCCAATCTAAATGGTGTCATTTAAGGCCCTTTTTCCAGATTTGCCGTTGCACAACAAGCTCTGACTGAGTTCAGGGGCAGAACCCTTGTGGTGGCCGGGGGGGGGGGTGAAGCCTCCTGAAGCTGAATACTATTTAGCACTCTCAGCACAAATTCTCATAAAAATATGCACCATTAGTTTGCATGGGCCGGTTATAACTGGGAACAAATTCTTATATGCCTCTGAGCATTGAATGGAACATTATATATGTGTATTTATATATCTAAGAGTTGCAAAAAAGCTGGCTTTTTAAAAAAATGTCCGACTCTGTGGGTTTTATTGGGTTCTTTGGGTTCCAGGTTTTTTTAGGAAAAAGTTGTTTTGTAAAATGGCCCAAATTGGTGGCTTTTGGGATTTGTACATGGGTTTTCAGTTGGTTGATTCTGTTTGCTCCCCATGCTTCATAAAATGTACACCAACATTTGCAAATTTATAGGTTTAAATGTTTCAAAAACTCAGCCATAATAAAATATTTCATTATTAGTGGAACAAGAAACTGAAATTGGATTAAGTTCGAGGTCAGTTTTTAGTGTGCATTTCAAGTAGGTCCAAGAAACCCACCAGGTGTCTGCTTTGGTGTCTCAACCTTTATACACGGTGTTTCATAAAAAGGCACCTTTTTTCTTTTTTTCATATTTCACCCAGATGATGATCAATTTACATAAATTTTTTTCCAGATGTAGCTGGAGAAATACAAAATTTTGCAGTTGTGTCTGTGCAGTGCCAAGCTACTGATGTCGATGTTTTCGTTTTGATTGATTCGATCAAGTGATCAAGTGATGTAATAAGAGAGAGATCTGTGCGTCATTCCACGATGTTGCCGCTAGTTAGTAAGCCATCTGCCTGCCAAGTGATTGAACAAACAACTCTGATGATATAATTATAATATGATACGTTATGTTATGTTATGTTACATTGTTGTCGTTCCATTTCACGCGTCTGTCCCCACGATGTTCCGGATTCAAAATAATAACTACAGCAAATTTTAAGTCCAACTGTGTATTGAATCTTTCCTAAGACAAAGACATTTTACACAGATCTTCCCATGTTACATGATTCTAAAGAAATTTTCTTGATCTGAATTTTTGATGAATTTCTTTACATTTTCAACGAAGTTCTTCTTTACCTGTCTCCGTAGAAAATTAGTAACCAGGGCAAGTTTAAAGTGCAACTGTTTATCAAATCTTTCCTAGTACATTGTCAAATATCTTCCTATGTTAGATGAAGTTTTTTTTCTGAGTTATCAACAGCTTTCTTTGCATTTCGAACAAAATTTCTTTCCTATCTCCGTAGGCTTGTTTAACCAGTTAGATGCGCTTTACGAAGAAGTTTCCAAAGAAGTTTTAAGAATGCGTCTTCTATGAATATCTTCCCAGAAACATCCTCTGGTGATATTTTCTAAAGAAGTTTTGATAATGTGCATTCTTTTGTAGTAGAATAAGATAAGTCTTTCAAAGTTTTTCTTGAGATGATTTCACAATGTGTCCTCATCCTCCTGTCCCTATCAACCCCCCATCTCCTCAGCTGAATATTTGATGTGATATTTCCAAAAATGGCCAGACCTGAGGACGTCTTTAATCTGGCGCATCACTAATAGTCTGTCCACATGTGCAAAAAATTGCACATGTGGACATCCTTCAGCGTGTGGAACAAGATGTGTTGTTTGCTTTTGTTTTTGCAACATGCATTCTACAGCACTGGTTTTAACTGTTTTATCATCATGCCATCATTTGTGCAATTTTATCGTGTTATCGCTACAGTTGCGTGGACATAATTTTAATGTTCGTTTGTTGATTTTAACACACTGTAGTACAGTGTTAGACGAATTAGTAGAAATGTCTCAAAAATAAGCCTTTATTTTGGAGTTGTTTTGCACAATACAGATAGATGAAATAACGTGCAGTAAGTTTTCATTAATCTGTTGGGGTGGCAGAGAAGGGGCTCTGTCCATTTCCAAAAACTAAATCAAGGGGAGGGGCTCCACCCCTTGACCACCCACTGCCTCTGAAAACTTTTTGGGGTGTTCATTCCTTAGACAGATGGCTATATTTTCTACTAATCCGGTCTCCAACGCTGTATGTAGAGAGGTTATTGTGCTGTAGTCATCATTATTATATTTTGTGATTGATTGTTAGCTGTGCCTAATTAGTAATAAATAATTGATTAATTAGTTTTATTAATCTTCGAGAGAGAGAGAGAGAGAGTTATGTTGGTCATATTTTTGTGAGGAGGTTTCTTCTGGTTACAAATCCGAGCCACTTTGTGATGTGATGACGATACAGTTTATGCATGATTATATTTGTCGCTTTATTATTGCGATAATTGCTATTATTATTGCTTAACAAATATACTCCTAGTAGTATGGATCCTGGTATCGTTATTTTTCAACCTACGAGAAGTCCTATTGCGGCTGATTTGGGGCAGTGGTATGTCTGCTAGCTGCAAACCACAGGTCCAGTTGTTTGCTGACGTGGGCAGTGGATGGCCGCATAGTGTGCTGCGGTATCATTAGCTCATGCCAATCAGCTGCCACTTTCGAGATTGTCAAAGCGCTTCTGGTCACGAGTCTGACTCATGTAAGAAGTGCTATGGCAAGTACCGGACTTTTACCTTTTTGTCGCATAAAGCATAAATTTGTACTGTTTGTGAGATAATGCCTCATTTGTAAGCAAGTAGCTGTTACACTGGATGATTTCACTTTTTGACATAGACTTTCTCTGAGCCAATTTGATGAGCTGAAGTTTGGTCTAAGAACATACTTTTGGCCAAAAAGGGAAGTGATTTCGCTGAGCCTTTCGCTGAGCGGAAAATTCGGTCTAAGTGCAAAGAAAAGTCTTGAGTCCAAAAGTATGGTCTAAGTACATACTTAGACCTCGATTTAGTGGAACGTTGGTCTAACTACTTAGTTTAGTGTTCAGCTTTCGATTTTGATCCTCGAAGGTCTGAGCCAAGAAGTGAAGTTACCGAGCACACACAGGGTGGGCCAAAAAACGTGCCACATTGTTCCGTCCATATCTTCGCCAGTTGTTGGTTGATTTTCAAAGTTCTTTCACTGACACACTCTGTGAAAAATTATCGCAAATTGTCCACAGAGTGCGACAGTCAAAAGAATTCCGAAAATCGGTCAATAATTGGCAAAGATATGGACAAAAGTAAAGTGGCATGTTTTATGGCCCTTGGAGTAGATGAATTGCACTATGGAGGGATAGTTAGTTCTTATTTTAATATCATTATTATTATAACGATGCAGATAATTTTTGCGTTGTTATTTAGAGTTGTCCATTGTCAGTGAAGCTGTATATGATGTGTAATAACGATGCATATAATTAGTGTGTTGTTGGTTGCCTATCTGTGTCCATTCTGTCAATATGTCAGTGGCTGTGCTGTATATTTAGCACAGTTAAGAGCTACAGAGCAATGTAACTGAACTGATTTAGTTTTCAATCGACCCTGCTTGCTCATTGTTCATTGGTTGACACATGCGTGCGCATAATAAGGTAGACACCGACGCCGTTAGACGGTGCCTACTGTAATGCATTACCGCTTGCCCGTTGGCCAGTTCATCCAAAACTTAACCGTGTCAGTTCAGTTCAGTTAGGTCACTGTGTATGTGCTTTAGAATTACATTTATTACAGAGCTGTAATATTAGTATTGTACTGAATTATGATTATATTGTATATATAAATGTACAAAACATTAGTTTATACACTTGTTAACGGCAACATTTAAGGACTTGCACATCGAAAACAGCAAAAATTACAAAAGGCGATATTGCCCGCATCACACTGACTGTGTGTCAATGTGCTGCTGAATAATATCACCTTT
>Ga0209671_1005459_pt1 | contig 12875 bp, 10 predicted proteins | sample WorMetHERISLAND2_2_FD_187401 | JGI IMG/M metagenome (GOLD analysis project Ga0209671, IMG submission 187401) | Marine gutless worms symbiont microbial communities from Max Planck institute for Marine Microbiology, Germany - Olavius geniculatus... | ecosystem: Host-associated > Annelida >... | reverse complement strand
ATGCGTTGCAGTAGTTTATTGTGAAATATATGAATTAGGTTAGTTTTTGATAGTTGCTTTTCATGAATGTTTAAGTTTTAAACTAAACTCTGTCTGGAAAAAAGTAACCCCCCTAGACATTGTGCAATAAAAATGTCAAATCTAAACAAATCTGTATAAAATTTTGCATGCTTAATTAGCAATAAATTGCTAAAGTAACCGTCAAATTCCGTTGATAATATTATTTACGAACAGAATTATTAATTATTGAATATTGATAGCAAAATATCTGCGTTATCAGTATGGCATTACATACTGCAGTCGCTCAATTGGGAGTGACATTTGTTGACGCAATCAACATAAAGAATAATGTAAAGAGTAACAAATGGTATACATGAAGTGATAAACAGTGTCACGTTAGCTGTTTGTAGGGTTTGTAGGCTTGGCAAGATGCAAACTGTGTAAAAGCATTGGGTCACTTCACTTTTTGACTTAAGACTTTCGCTGAGACTTTTGCTGAGTCTAAACTTCGGTCTAAGTACCTACTAAAGTCAAAAAGTGAAGTGATTTCGCTGAGTCCAAAAGTACCTACTTAGACCAAAGCTGAGCCGAACTAACCTGGCTAAAGTTGGTTCGATTTGCATGGAAGAGATAGCTTAAGCCCTTAGGGCTTAACTTTCGCTGAGTCTGAATCCACTTCAACTTTTGACTTTAGCTGAGCAAAAACATGGCGACTATTTACAGTCATATGCGTATGGATAGTTTAGTAAATTTAAGCAGTCTGGTATCAAAAATAAACGCCGTAATAAATATGCAATGACGTCAGATGTTACGTAATTTCGTAATTTGCGTGCGCAGCACAATTAAATAAGCAAGTCCAAGCATAAATGGTTGATTTATTTCCTGTTAGGTTTACCTGTTTTCCGCCATTTTTAATCGTTTTGGTCCTAAGTCAGTAGACTTAGACCAAAGTTCAGTTGAACTGTGGTCTAAGTACAGACTTTAGCGTTCAGCTTTAGCTTTTGCTCAGCGAAAAGACTCAGCGAAAGTCTAAGTCAAAAAGTGAAGTCACCCATTGTATCTGTCTAAACGCATTTTTGCTGCCATTCTCAGATGCACTATTTTCACGCAAATATCCTTCGGCCAAGATGCACTAGATGCAGACGCACCAGACACATTTAACCAACACCCCCTATAGACACAAAGATATCACAGATATCTGTAGCAGAAGCCCATTTTGTCGCAAAGTTCGTTGCCATGGCAACCAGGGAGAGTCCGGGGTAAATTTGAATGACACTGTTAGATTGGCCATCCCCGAAAACCATACCTCATAACCAAAAATTACAACTCTATCTTATACACAGCAAAAGTTGTGACCATTTAAAGAATTGCTTAATGTTCCCTATAGAAGCCATTGTAATTTTTTTTAAATTTTTGTAATAAGTACGTTAAATATTAAATTTTAATTTTTTAACCCTAAAAGATTTGCACCTTGCGTGAAGCTGCATCGTTTGAGCTATCAAGTGTAAAAATCCCCTTTAACGGTCTGACCTGTAGGTGCATTGAAGAAAAAAAGCATATTATAGTAAGAAAAATGTTTGCATATATTTCACTTATTTGCCGAGAAGTCTGCCTTGGTCAGATTTGCATAAAATTTTGCATTAGAGGTCATCTAGCCGACGTAATCAACCGTGCCAAATTTTATCTCAATCAAATAAGAGGTTGTGATTCTGTGGGGGTCGAATTTTTGGCTTTCCCATAGAAAAGAAAAGTCGCCGTTAACACAGGCTTAAACTACCGTTCAGCCTGTGATTATAGGGAATCCCGTGATTATATTCTGTGTATGGACGGGCCTATATCCACTGCTGTGACTGCGAGTCTACAAACCTTTCATTCGGTCTTTCCAGTCTAACGACTGGCGATGTCTTCAGTTTCCAATCATTCACCATGATATTGTCTTTAGTAAACCACTGAACACTAAATGAAATTCACTTGTATAAACAATTTATTCGCTTTAATGTGGAACAAAGACAGCTTCAAGCGGAAACCGATATCAAAACACAACACAAACATTACAAAAGTAGACTTTGAGTGTGAAATCATATTTGTGCTAAGAATAGTGATCTGTAGCAAGAACCGGGTACTCGGACCCGGTTCTAAAATTTATTACCCGGTTTTCCTAACGGCCTGTCTCGTACCAAGTACGGCAAGCGACCGCTGAAACCACTCACCGTTCACTGAAAACTGATGACTTAATGCTGAACCAATGACTAAATCCAAGGCACTATTGTGGATAAGTAAGTAAGCTTAACTATTTTATGCTACGAAATTGATATCTTTATGTGTTGCCTGTTCTCCGAGACCACTGTGGCTTTGACAGTGTTTGTTTTGCTAGGTAATGTGGTCACACAATAAAGATGCGGTGGGTGGAAAAACTTCACGTTTATGCGCCATAAATTTCTGCTTGTAACAGTGAAAGTATAGTTAAAATCGGTGCTGAATTACCACAGTTATCCCAAAAATAAAACTGGGTATCCGTTTTTTTGGACCATCCTGTAGACAGCGCATGGTAGCGATTGGCTACTAGCGAGTAGTAGAGATAAATGCATTTTTTTCCATAGGCATTAGCCATTTACCTACTAAAGTAAATAGTTCTATAGGGCCTACAATGAAAGAAAACAGCCTGCACCAACCACCGACGGACAGGGATAGATTATGCGGTTTTATTTTGGTATTGTGATACTATCAAGTATCGCAATATTTGAGTCATTATCATTAATTCATTTGTCGCACCGCACAACTCTACACTGTATTATTTTTTATTCTATGTCCGTTGTCAAGATATGTGTTTACATGGATATGGCGTAGCAATGGTCCATCGCCAATGCAAAAAGCTGTTTATTTATCCATTAATTAATTTATCCAGCAAAATGACCATGCAAAACAAATATAGTATAAATCTGACATTTCCAGATTACGAGTATAATTGAATAAAAGGTCTTATAAATCGATGCAAAGAAGTTTTTCTTGTTGGATGATGTTGGAATCGTATAATTTGGAATGTCGTAATACACCAAAAAAGTGATCGTAAGATTTTTGTCGCAAAATTGTCGTAAAATGTTTTGTGAATTAGCACATTTGCACACGTGTGCAAAATGTCATAAAATTGTTTGCAAAAATGTCATAAGATGTTTTGTGAATTTAGCCCCTGACCTGTAGGTGTGTTAAAGAAAACAGCCATATATATATATATATAGCTAGAAAAATTTTGGTGTATATTTCACCTATTTGCCGAGAAGCCCCCCTTGTGCAGATTTACATGAAATTTTGCATGAGGGGTCATCTAGCCGACGTAATCAACCATGCTAAATTTTATCTCAATCAGATCCGGGGTTTTGATTCTGTGGGGGTCGAATTTTTGGCTTTCCCATAGAAAAGAAAAGTCGCCGTTAACACAGGCTTGAACTACCGTTCAACCTGTAATTATAGGGAATCCCGTGATTATATTCTGTGTATGGACGGGCCTATATCCACTGCTGTGACTGCGAGTCTACAAACCTTTCATTCGGTCTTTGCAGTCTGACGACCGGCGATGTCTTCAGTTTCCAATCATTCATCATGATATTGTCTTTAGTAAACCACTGAACACCAAATGAAATTCATTTGTATAAACAATATACTCGTTTTAATGTGGAACAAAGACAGCTTCAAACGGAAACCGATATCAAAACACAACACAAACATTACAAAAGTAGACATTGAGTGTGAAATCATATTTGTGCTAAGAATAGTGATCTGTCGCAAAAACCGGGTACTTATAAACCGGTTTTCCTAACGGCGTGTCTTGTACCAAGTACGGCAAGCGACCGTTGAAACCACTCACCGTTTACTGAAAACTGCACCGGGACATACTTCAAGATTTCTCGTTACGCACTCACCACTGCCAGCATGTCCACAACCACTACTGGTCAGGAGTCTTCAACTTGTTGAAGTTTGACCATACTCCGAAGAAGAAGAACTTATGACTTAATGCTGAACCAATGACTAAATCCATGAAGCCAATTAAGCCAGGTCTAAAGGCAAATGTTCACAAACTGTCTAAAGGCAAGTATCACCCACACAAACAGCGGCATCGTGACAGGGACGGGGAGCAGTTGGCCCCCATGAAATTGGGGCTGTCGGAACATTTGTGGAAATTTTTTATGTCGTCCAGAAATTGTCCAAAAATGCAAAGTTTGGTTCTGAAAATCCCTATTTTGAAAAAATTTAGGGGCAAAATTGAAAATTTTGGCTCCCATAATCTCATCTGTCGGAAATTTGCAGCTGTACATTAGATTTCTGTCGTCAATTGGCCCACTTTTTAACCCACGAATCAGCTGCCTGGAAAAAAAGACCACCGGAAAAAATGGCTGGCAGTTTTTTCGTCTATACATCACGCTTCTTAAACGTAGAGCCTGTTTAGCAGTGGCGGCGCCAAGAAGGGTTCAGGGGGGCATGCCCCCATTTGAGGCTTGGCCCCCTTTTGAGTTTCACAGACAAAACAAAATGCAGTCCATGGATAACTAAACTGCAGTAAATAAATTAATAGATATCTTTATTTTGCCTCAAGGGCAGCCACAAACACAATTAAAACTGTAACAAGACAAGCACACACACAAAAAGAAACAGATTAAAAAAATAAAAGAACCGTAGAATGCAACCAAACACACACACACACGCACGCACGCACACGCACACACGAATGAAACCATATCAAAGTTCAAAGCACTGTATATATAGAGTAGTTCACTTAATAAACTGATAAGTCTTGAGTCAACAGTAGCAACCCTGTTGAACAAGCAATTGTCCACAGATTGTTTGTTCTCTGTCTCAATCTTGCCTGGCAAAGATATTGATGTATCGCAGTTTAACTGAACATCTGTTGAAATGATTTATAACATTATCTTTGTGTTTAAAATATTTGCCACACGAACCACAGCAAAACTGTTTATAGTCCGAGTGTTTCAGCTGATGAGATCTCATTTCAGCTGATGTACAAAAACCCTTTGGACATTCATCACAAACATATGGCTTCACACCTTCATGACGAAGTATATGCTGCTTAAGATTACTCTTGATGCTGAATTTTTTCGGACAAATGAGACATGTGAACCAAATACCTTCATTGTGCGACTTCAGCAGATGTGACTTGAGTGTCATGCGATGTGTAAAACAGTTTGAACAGTGTCTACATGAGTACGGCTTTGCACCAGTGTGAGTATAAACATGATGCTTCAGTGCCTGGCTACTTTTAAACATCTTCCCACAGTAACGACAGTCATAAGGTCTTCTGTTGCTGTGTACATAACGTTTGTGTTTCTGCAAGTCGCTGGATTGGCTGAAACTTTTGTCACATAGTGAACACTTGTATGGTTTGTCTCCCGTGTGGACTCTAATGTGAGTGGTTAGACTTGAAGACTCCCTAAATGCCATGTCACACTCTGGACATTTGTGTGGTTTCTCTCCACTGTGAATTCTGCTGTGTTTGGCAAGGTCACCTGATTGTGTAAATCGTTTGCTACAAACAGCACATTCAAATGGTTTCTCTCCAGAATGAATTCGTCTGTGTACTGTTAAGATTCGGTTGCTGCTAAAACACTTTTCACATTCAGTGCATTTGTATTTACTGCTGTGAACATTTATATGTTGACTCAAGTACCGCTCAGTAGCAAAACTTTTTTCACACTGAACACATGAGTACACCTTATCTCCACTATGCATTTGTTTCTGATGCTTCAGATGATCTTTCCTTGTAAAGCGTTTGTCACAGACTGTACACAAATAAGGTCTTGGCTTGCCATCATGTGAATGCTCAGTGATCGCATTACTATCAGCTTCAATCTTCACCTCAAATGAACTTTCACCTGCAAACAAAATCAAGACAGTCAGAATAAATGTGATGCTGAAGGAAATAAAGTGTGAAGAATTGTCTCAAAAGAAGCAGTTATGAAGCACAGCTGTGAATCAGTACTTAGCAGTAGGACTGTGCTATCTAAGTAATCTAAGTGCTATCTGAGTACTCAGCAAAAAGATTAACTAGCACCTGTTTAATAAGCAAGTAAGTGAAATTATCCTAAACCACCAATACCACATTACATTGTGTAAAAACACACTAAGTGCATTTCTAGATTCAGAAATTGTACTACCTTAGTTAAATTGCAAACTAGAAATGGCCGTACACTATAACATACATTCTTAAATATAGGCGGAGCAAAATACATGCCGGGGTTGGCAACTCACACACAAACAATGTTAACACATCAATCATGTCACAGCGTCAACTGATAACAGTGTGTGTTCAACAACTCACTTGAAATGACACAATTAGACTCAATTTATGAGTAAACAAGTGTTGGCTCTGTCCCTGAACCCCTATGGGCGGCAAACAGTGGCATTGTGGGTAAAAATAGGCGGGGCAGGAAGTTGCAATTAACATGGCAAATATCCGACAGAATTCTAACAGACAACTGCAGATTTCTGACCAAACACTATGTGCGCTCATAATTTTAATTTTGCGCCTAAATTTTCCAAAGTGCTGGGTTGTCATCACCAAATTTTTTGCATGTCTGAACCAAAAATTTGGAACAAAAATAAATTCCAATTGTTCACAATTTTCCAGCAGTCCCAAAATTCAGCGGCGCATGATGCCAGTGCCCCAACATAGACTCATGCTCCTATCATCACTGTAAGTTTTAGACCAATCCAAACTATGTGTCTAATATTTTATGCACTAGTACAGCAACAAACTTTAGGCATAGGGAAATCCTTAATGGCCACTTTATTCCTAAGTTCTCTGAGCAGTGTGCCAAGGAAATTTATCTGAAAGTAATTCTGAAAATCAGTCAATATTTGACATGCTCTGGCAAAAAGTTGATGGTGTAGTTTTTGACTCACAGCACAAATGATGACATATACATGCAAGAAAAGCGCTGCTAATGCAAACGGGAACGTGCAACAGCGGTGCATGTTCAAATGCCCAGTAAAACTAAATCTATGTCAGTCGTCAAAGGGCACCAGACGACCGGCGGCTAAATATCTATAGCGTTTTACTCGCACTCGGCAGACGGCGTCACCAGTCTCGCTCAGCCAACGCTGTATCAGCTGGAAATCGCAAATTTTCCCTACCCACCTCTCATTTAGCACCCTTGTTCCGGGTGACCCCCTTCGAATTTCTAGAAAAGCTTTACGGTTCCTGAAACTAGAGTCTTCCATGCAGCCATAGGTGAAGATTTGATGATCCTAGATTGCATCGTTTTTGACTGATCCACCCGTGTGACAGACAGACGGACAGACAAACGAACGGACACATGCACAGAATTGCGCTTAAAAACAATGTAGACTGAACACATTAGGTAACTACCCAAGGTTCCTACAGGTTTTATGTATGAAAATTCCCTGACTTTTCCAATCATGGAATGAAAATTTACCTGACATTATCAAAACAATAACCTATCGCACAAATGTCATAAATGGTATTAAGTAATGAAATGGTATTAAGAGAGCAATATGCAAATGACAGAATCAGGGGGGGGGGGCAAAGCTAAAACACATCTAGTTTTTGTACGTTTGATGAAAGCTGCAAATTTGCCAGCTTTTTAACATTTGGGGATGCAAAAAATCACAGTTATCTGTAGTCTGTGTGATCCGATCATCTTCCCTGACTTTTCAACAATAATATTTTTCCCTGACATTTCCCTGACTTTCCCTGACAACACAAATTCCCTGACAATTTCCAGTTTTTCCCTGACTGTAGGAACCCTGACTACCAATAGCAATGTAAGACATCATACAAAGCTAAGTTACATACCGAAACTTGGCTGAATGTTTACATCAGCAAGCTGACTCATCAACCTGCAAAAACATACACCGTAATCAGCAATGTTGATTACTTGTCAAATGCACAAACAGTCCATTGGATTCTTCTTCTTCTTCTTATGGCGTACTCTTCCAGAGCGTAGCCGTGTCCACGATGTGGCGCCAGTCCGCCCGCCCAGAAGCTTTTCTCCACGCAGAAGAAGGAGCAATGTTCAGAGGTCTCAGGCCTGCCTCCACCGAACGTAACCAGGTGTGACTGGGTCTCCCTGCGGGCCTTCTCCAAACTGTTTACGCCATTTACACATCGGGCCATGCTAAACTATGCACACAAGGCTGACGAGGCAGGCAAGGTGGGTGACAGTTATACAGCTACTTTCTGACAGTGCTAGCAGCTGATACAGACAGCAGTTATGTCAGTGGCAAAGTCTTACTGCAGACAGACTGCAAGCGTTGCTGAAGGCCTTCCTGGCAGAAGACAGGAGTAAGATACAGGGTGCGGCAAAAAAAGTACCCCCCTAAAGATTTTTGCTGTTTTCTCAGCAACTGTGCAAAATTTTAGTTTTAAATTTTAGAGCTTTATTTATTAAAATCTTCTCCATTTAATCGCCAAATAAAGTGAAATTCTGTTGAAAAGCGACCAAGTTATAGACTTTTTAACATGACCACCTACTGATTTTTCAGCAATAAAAAATGTTCAAGCTACTACACCAATGCAATATCCTGCGCTGGTGATACTGCGGTGTATATAAACGCATCCTACGGCTGGCCGATGGAGGAAGCATTTGTGAGGTGACTCTGAAGGGTTGTGCCGAATAATACAGAATAAAGCACCGTGGACCAACAGTACCCAGCAGCTACTTCTATGAAGTAGCATAAGAAGGTTGACCCCTCAGACAGCTTAGTGCTGGTTTGAGGTTATACCGTGGAACAGTTGCAGTTCAAGAAAGGTTGATCTCTCAGCCAGCTAAGGGTGCTGGTTTGAGATCATGCCTTGATGGGGTTCATTGGGATCTTACAGATACCCATGGGTGATTGCTTGGTTGGTGCCCGCCTGGTCTGTGGCCTGGTCATGTGCACTGGATAGCTTCCCTGTCCCTGTCATGTCTCGGGTTCGGCGGAGCATTGCAGAGACTTTTGCGAGGATGATGAGTCAGACAAAGATTTCCATTAGATACCGAATGCACTGCAGATCGGGACTACAGTTTTCCTGTCAGGCTTGGAAATTCTGCATGGGCTCTCCTTTGCCCCGTTTGGCTCTAGGATTAGGTGGGGTGGTTTGGCTGCACTGCTCATGCGGCTTGTCTGCTGAACAGGTTGGGTCGCCTGCCAGATGATTAAATGAAGGGACCATAAATCTTCTGGTACTTGCTTGGTCAGGCCGATGTGACCTGACTGGCAGTGTAGTCATGCGAGTGGGGGTAGTTGCGCTTTTTGCTATTCCTGCCATGACTTATAGCACCGATGAGGTCATTGCTTGGTTGGTGCCCGCCTGATCTGTGGACTAGTCATGTGCACTGGGTGGCCTCGCTGTTTCTGTCATGTCTCAGAGTTGGGTGGAGCATTGGAGAGGCTATTGCGAGGATGATGGGTCAGACTGGGGTTCAACTATCTACGAACTGTAGTTTGGGACTACGGTTTTCCTGTCTGGCTTGGAAACCGTGCGATGGCTCTCGTTTGCCCCATTTGGCTCAGGGGCTCGTTGAATGCAAGAGGAAATGCAGTAGTGCACCAGGTTTTCGGATTTTAAATATCTAAGTAAGTAAGTAGGTAAGTAAGTAAGATTATTTAGAAGATGCAATTTAACAATAGCCACAATGCACCGCGCTCTCAATGCTCGAACAAAAATGTCTTTAACTGTCGTTTAAACTGTTCAAAGTTAATGTCAGTTTGTCTCAGATGAACTGGCAGACTGTACCGAAGATATTCGTGCTCAAAGTGGGAAGGTGTACAAAATTGGGCCAAATTTAGTGTGTTTTTCACCGCCAAAATTTTTTTGGGGGCAGACCCCAAATTTTCAGACCGGCATTTGTAAACTGAACATGCTTTTGACTGTGTGGCAAAATTTTATGGAGATCGGCCCATGGACCTGGGAAATCTTGCGATAAAAAAAAAAGAAGAAAACTGTTGTAAAACATAAGGCATTCCGGGAACTACTGTTCCGGGTGAAATAATTTAACTATGATAATGATACCATCTCAGGTATCGAGACATTTGATATTACTGCAATAACGGAACTGCATATGAAATATTAAGTCCAGCCCTACTATCTGCTTCCATGTTGTCAGGTCTCATGTTTTCAATTATCTGTTCAGCACACTCGTCCTACTGTCTGAGAATTACCATCATCGAACTATCACCCTAAGGTATCGCCAGTATCGCACAACCCTAATCCATTCGATTGACTGAACATTTGCAGCAAATATGATTCAAACCATGGACTGTGCATGTGACAACTAAACTATTGCAAGGAGGTTTTCTCAACCTCAACAAAATTACAAACATTGCTAAACTGTTTATGCCATTTACACATCAAGCCATGCTAAACTATGCATGCAAGGCTGACGAGGCAGGCAAGGTGGGTGACAGTTATACAGCTACTTTCTGACAGTGCCAGCAGCTGATACAGACAGCAGTTATGTTGGTGGCAAAGTCTTACTGCAGACAGACTGCAAGCGTTGCTGAAGGCCTCCCTGGCAGAAGATACGAGTAAGATACAGGGTGCGGCAAAAAAAGTACCCCCCTAAAGATTTTTGCTGTTTTCTCAGCAACCGTGCAGAATGTTAATTCTAAATTTTACAGCTTTATTTATTAAAGCCTTCCCCATTTAATCGTCAAATAAAGTGAAATTCTGTTGAAAAGCGACCAAGTTATAGACTTTTTAACATGACGACCTACTGATTTTTCAGCAATAAAAAATGTTCAAGCTACTACACCAATGCAATACCCCGTGCTGGTGGTACTACGGCGTATAGGGGCACGTACTCTGGTTGGCTGATGGAGGAAGCCCTTTGTGAGGTGACTCTGAAGGGTTGTGCCGAATAATACAGAATAAAGCACCGTGGACCAACAGTACCCAGCAGCTACTTCTATGAAGTAGCATAAGAAGGTTGACCCCTCAGACAGCTTAAAGTGCTGGTTTGAGGTTATACCGTGGAACAGTTGCAGTTCAAGAAAGGTTGATCTCTCAGCCAGCTAAGGGTGCTGGTTTGAGATCATGCCTTGATGGGGTTCATTGGGATCTTACATATACACATGGATGATTGCTTGGTTGGTGCCCGCCTGGTCTGTGGTCTGGTCGTGTGCACTGGGTAGCTTCGCTGTCCCTGTCATGTCTCGGGTTTGGCGGAGCATTGCAGAGACTTTTGCGAGGATGATGAGTCAGACAAGGATTTCCATTAGATATCAAATGCACTGCAGATCGGGGGCATGGTGGGGGTGGATGGCTGCACTGCTCACGTGGCTGGTCTGCTGATGGGTTGGGCCGTTTGCCAGGTGGTTTCCTGTGGGGGCTGTGAAATCCTTTGGTGAGCCCCATAGTATAGAGAGTAGTCATGTGGCCGGGGGTAGTGGTGCTCTTTGCTATTCCCACCATGACTTTCAGTACCAAGTATAATTGCTGGGAACTTTCTGGGGATGGCTGATGGGCCCACATGGTGGCCTAATCCTACTGGCTGCCCTGCCCCGCATTGGAACTTTGAACACCAAGATGCCAGAATTTCATTGTTACTGTGAATGTTCGAAGTGTCAACTACCAGCTCAAAGCCCCGAAACAAGACTTCTGTCACTTAACTAGAGAAGTCTTTCAAGGCCTTGTCGATTGGACCTTGTGGCAGGTTACCCCAGATAACATGCAGCGCTTCCTGGACTTCAGCAATTGTTTTTGGTTTCGTTTTAATCTTGCAGAAAGCCTCCAACATTGCATCACACACAGGATAGACCACCGGGTTTATATTCTGAAAATGTGAAGGCCACTGGCCTTTTCTGATAAAATCTGGACAGCTGGCGAGAAGCCAGTTTTGTGCGCTGAGCGCCGTGTGTGCTGGCACGCCGTCCTGCTTGAAAATGAACCTGGTTGGTAGCTGGCGATTGCTTTAAAAGAACGATAATTTAGTGATAATTAATAAACAATATAAATTACTGTTTATCAAAACGTCACTGTAACATCATCGGTAGTAATGTGGTAACCAGTTTTTAAAAAGTTAAATAGCATTTTTAGCGTAAACATATTTAGTGCTAAAAAATCGGTAGGCAGTCATGTTGAAAAGTCTACAACTTTGTCGTTTTTCAATGGAATCATATTTTATTTGGCAGTGACATGTAAAGGGTTTCCGTAAATAAATCTGTTTAACTTCAAATTAAAATTCTGCACAGTTGCTGAGAAAACAGCGAAAAACTTTAGGGAGTTACTTTCTTTGCCACACCCTGTATATCCAAAATGGAATTTTGTTACTTCCGATGACCATCGCAGGGACTAACAGAATGGCTCTCAACTACGGGCACAGAAGATGCCCAAAATTGGTGCTAACTGTCCTGACCTGCGATTACCTGTTAGGTCGACTTAGCCTTCTACCCTCCGTGGGACGGTAAAATGAGTAGTAACTCATTTATGGGTTACAGAAGGTGGTGACCTTAGTACAGCTGACCGGGGCTGCCTAGCCGGCCGCTGCGTTAGCCTGTGTCTGCAGGCTACACGTGGTGGCCGTGCGGCTGGCGGCTCGGGTTAGTGACGAAAAGCGCATTAGAGGCGTGTACGCGAGATGCGCTATACAAATTGACACCTTTACCTTTTACCTAACTGCTCTTGTCATCTTAGCTGTCACGAGGTCTGGCGCACAGGCAGCCGTATAGCTGTCGCCAGCCTTCCCTACCTCGCCAGCCTCACTACGTCAAATTGAACTTTTTCCCATTCTACAGCCATTGGTTGATGTAAGAATCTTTTACTCCTATTTTTAGAATGAGGGCTAGGGGTCCCTCAAAGCACCCAATCATGGTAGCATATGTAATCGTGTAAATATGCAGTGGCAATGAGAACTTCTTTAAAC
>Ga0209671_1005458_pt1 | contig 12876 bp, 5 predicted proteins | sample WorMetHERISLAND2_2_FD_187401 | JGI IMG/M metagenome (GOLD analysis project Ga0209671, IMG submission 187401) | Marine gutless worms symbiont microbial communities from Max Planck institute for Marine Microbiology, Germany - Olavius geniculatus... | ecosystem: Host-associated > Annelida >... | reverse complement strand
ACTGACAATAATATACGGAAATTTGGCGTGGACTAAAGGATGTGATTAGGTCGTGGAAAGTTTTTGTGCCGGGAGGTTTTTCTGACTTGTCCTAGCTCACGCGACACTCGCCATCGACCGGTTAGCAATGCTTGTTGCCAGCTGAAATAATGACGGATCACACATTATGTGCCTGGATATGGAAGTCGGAGATTAGTGTGTGCTATGGCGGGCCGACCGTAAACCGTACAGTTGATGCGCCTGTATGAATGAAGACATATGGTGTGGTGGCGACTAGCTGGCGCTTCCGTTGCGTCATTACAGCTGCTGCTGCATGACTTATACCCGAGACAGTTTCCGGCACCGGCAATCGGATGGCAATCTTCTGTACCAGAAACAAGACAGACAGACGTCTCGGTCTCCAGTGAATGCAAGCCGCCAGAAAAATCGAACCCGTGATTCTGGCATTGAAAAAGACAACGTCGTGATAGAGGCTATAATGCTGTTGATTCAGCAGCCGTCTGGTGCGTCGAATATAGCAAGATAGCTTTCTGGGCGGGTAGTTTTGTTTGCATTAAAACACCGATAAATGTAGCTTTATTCACGGCGTTCTGGTAAGAAACTTAGTAAGAAAGTAAAACGGAGATGCATACCACGCACAGTGCTTGAAATAGTCTAATGCGTTGGTTGCCGGCTTTCTTTTGTGCGTTACTGTTAGTATTATTTGACGATACAATTCTTCTTAAAAGTCTTCACATTACACCGGGCTCGCTCGTCTTATATTTTGTATCTTCGGACTCCATGGCGCTATATAAACGCTGTAAGCTTATTAATAGTAATATTAATATCCGCGTTGGAGAATTTAGAATGTACGGGATTGTACGCATTTACCCGAAGAACTCGACAGTTTGGTCAGTAGGTGGCATATACATGTATGTAGAGGAGGGTTTCAGGTTCGTCACATTTGTTTGCTTCAAGTATTATCGGCTGACAGTTTTTGCCCGAACTCTTGTACGTCCAAGAAAACAGCTGCCATAATCCGATGTCTTTGAACGAATACAAAAGCTTATAATCGCTCAGTCCGTATTACCACTGCCGGGTAGCGATCATTCCAGTTCTATGAATAATAATTATTTTTCAAAGTGATAAATTTACCGTTTACGTTATCTGTCTTAGAACGGCAAATATATCCTTTGACAAGAACAATAATATATCTCGGACAATTGTCATTTCAAAGCACATTTTATTTTAGCACTGTGAAAAAGCACTGCACATAGGCCTAAAAAGCAACCTGTGCTACGTGTAATTTTTCTGCACTTTTCATGTCAAGTAGCATAAAAAGAAGTATCGTAAAATGTAATTTATCTAACAGATTACACTTATAATACGGTGAGGAAGTAAAACAGGATATTAACGTGTAAAAGTCCCAGGTTTCATATTTTTTTAAAATATTGGCTTGGTCCAGTTTTCCCCCTCTCTTTTCTAAATTTTGCCTGTTGGAAATTTATCAGCTTCTTTAAATTAATCTCCTGTACCTCTTTTTTAAATTTTCTAAATTCTCTAACTTTTGGAACTATTTTTCTATAATAATTTTCTCTTCTCTATAGCACAAGCCCCCCTCTCTTGTCTCTACTGTCCGGCACTAGCAGCATAGCCCCCCACTTTTCTCTTGTCTTTGTCTTCAGCTCAAACTCCCCCCTCTCTTGTCTTCAGCTCAGACCCCCCCTTCTTCTCTTGTCTCTGCTGCCTAGTGCAGACAGTACAGACCCCCCCTTTTCTGGCAGTATCTGCACCAGCGCCAGGCCTCTTTTTCTCTTTCTCTTCTGCTGCTGGACGGGACGGACGTGTCTCTCTTTCTACTGCTTTCCGGGGTCTGACAGGCTGCACTGCATTTTGTGGAGTTGTGGAGTCTGCTGTGACGTGTTGCTACTGAGAAGACGCACGGAGTTTCGTCTACTTTTGCCGGGTATTTTGTGTTTTCCTTCCCCTTTAGTCTCAATTTTTCCAAGGTCGCTAGTTATTTCTTTTCCTTCCTCTAAATTCTGGGTTAGTTTTTCCAGGATTTCTTTTTAACCAAATTTTATACGACAAGTTTTCAGTTTCGACAGCGGGCGAGGGTCTATTGCAGGCCCGGCCTGGAAATCAACTACAGATTTAAACTTTGACTCCATCACACCATGGAAACGAGGAAGAAGCGGGCGGCTCGGCTCCACTCGCAGTCAGAAGCACCACAGGCCCCCACAGGTAATCAGGAAGAGGACCAGCGGGAGGTTTCTTCCCCGCAGTGTGCTTCAGACCCGGGTCGCTCGGTCTTTCAAACATCAAACAAAACGAATGCACGGGAAAGTTAATGAAAAGCTGACCGACATTTACAATGAAATGAAGGCAACACTAAGTTGGTTTTATCTGGACGCAGCAATCCATGCGGTCGCTTGATCTATGATTTTTTTTGCTCTAACGTTTTATTCGATCAAAATTCGTTGCGATTTCAATTTGCAACGATGTCATAATGATGTAACTTGTAACGCGCACATATCATTTATCACTGAAAGCAAGCTACTGTAGTAACTGTACAGAGTGGGCCAAAAATGACCCTACTTGTTTTTGTCAGAACTTTGTCAAATCTCTACCAAATTTGATAATTTTGGCACACAGATAGCCAAGATGATAAAATTATATGAGGTATACTCATTGTCCACCTCACCTAATTTATGTCAACGCAATATACCGTGAAAAATAAGTTGGGTCACTTTTTGGCCCACCCTCTACACATAGCGAAAGCAGTACAAGAAGTTTGAGCTAATGCTCACGAGAAGCGCAAAAGCCTATAGCAGTTCCGGTTCAGTAGTATAGCTGAAAATTGGGGTGTTCACGCTAAGTTAATATACAAATACCAAATTCTCTATCTGTATCGCATAACGATAGTAGCGTGGCGACACCTTGTGAATGATATAGACTTGCGTCGCAGCCCGAAATCGCCAAAAGATCTATAAAACCCCCTATTTTGGCGTTAAAGGTCATTCAAAATTACTGAATTTGGCGCCAATCGAGAGCCAGTGTACGAATTCCTATTAGTGATTAATAGTAGGTTAACCTAGGCCCTATCTTGCACCGTTACTGAGATACAGCGACTTGTTGGCCAAAAATCGCAAATTTTGCCTACCCCCTCTCATTTAGCGCCCTCGTTCGGGGTGACCCTCTTCGAATTTATGTAAAAGCTTTCTTTTCTTGAAGGTTCTTGAAACTAGAGTCTTCCAGGCAGCCGATGGTGAAAATTTGGTGATCCTAGCTTGCACCGTTTTTGACTGATCCACCCGTGTGACAGACAGACGGACGGACGGACGGACGGACGGACGGACAGGCAGAATTGCGATGGCTAAGACGCGCTGAAAGCAGTAGCAGGAAAAAAGCGTTCGTCTCTTAAAGTATAAATTTAGCGTGTCATAATGACATGTGCAGTTGACTAACAATCCATATTTGTGCGGAAGCTTTTATTGCAGATACACACTTAGTCAAGGTACTATAAAAGCAACTCAGTGCGAGTCATATATGGGCAAAGAGTTAAAAAAAAAACTAAAATTCGCAAAATTACTCCAATGCGTCAAATGCGTATTGACTATTGCAATGCTATCTATGCAGGAGCTCCGAAGACGATCACTGACAAGCTGCAACGAGTGCTCAACGCCGCCGCCCGAGTAGTCAGCGACACGAAGAAATTTGATCGTGGTCTGTCGAGACTCCATGACAAACTGCACTGGCTGGATGTGCCTGAGAGGGTCAACTTCAAGCTCGGCCTCATGACGTATCGTGGTCTGCATGGACAAGCACCTCGGTACCTTGCCGAGCACATCACCCCAGCCATCGGAGTTGCATCTCGACATCGACTACTGCAAACCGACCCCGGCTCATTGTACCTCGCCGTCGACTCAACACGTACGGCCATCGGACTTTTCCAGTTGCTGGTCCGACGGTCTGGAACTCACTGCCAGATAAACTCAGAGAACTGGCGTGTGTTTCAAACAATTCTTCAAAACAATCCTGTTTAGTCAGTACTGGTGTGACGAGCGCATTGAAGGTTAATTTAACGTTATGCGCTATATAAATTCACATTTTATTTACTTTACTTACATACGTATACTGTATACAAAGCTGGCAAATACACTGTAATACTATTATAAAACCTACTATTTGCTCGCCGGCATTTTGTGTCGCGGGCTGGCTTATTTGGTATCATTATTTGCCGCATCAGGAAACTTAATCAGCACTATGCCCAGTTATTATTTACTTAGATACGTAGGTTTAAGCGTCGGTAGACGGATAAACCATCCTGGTATGTAAGTTGTGTAACCAGCCTGATTATCCCCCGTGGGTATGAGGCGCAATGAGTATCAGCGAAAGGTAGGATGTAAACATGCAGACACACCGCGCGATGCACTAGCCCCGCATTCGTAGTCTTGCAGTGTAAACTGGTGTCTGGCTGAGGGCTAAGAAAACGAAGATCAGACTTTACATTTCTAAACTCAATAATTCATAGAGGATAATGCGCCGCTTGCCAGTCAGTGTCGTTCTACGTTCTTTGATGACACGCTGCCGACTAACCGTCCTGTTTATAGATTGCTAGCGTTGGTGTAAAAAAAGGATGAAACGTCTTACGGTTTTAAGTAGTATGTTTCAAGCCACAGAATGTCACAAGTGTAAGCTATGCTTTTGTAATTCGCTATATAAATTCAGCGTTAATTTTGACACTGGAATTGACGTGGCTATACAATAGGCCTAATAACACAGCTCGTATACGGGTCTTAGTAGAACGTATTTTGAAATGTAAAAACCGAACCCGGTGTTACTATATCAGGAAATTTCACGTTAAGCCTGGCAATCGCCTTGTTTATTGTGCCTAATTTATTTATTTTTTTGAATTTATTTTTGACTTTCAAGGAGGGCTAGCTCTCCCTCCCCCCGAAGCACACCTCTGAATCTCACACAAACGTGTACGAATCTTATTCGAGTCTTATAGGACTAAGCGACTCTGCTACAAGTATTTTACACGATTTATCTACGATTACCATTTAGCGTCATCAGCCCCACCGTCAGGTATTTTAATGCTTGGTCATTTTCCTTGCCGTTGCAGAACCCAAGGCCTGGAATCAACTTAACGGCAGGTGCGATGGGGTCAATCGATGCCTTTTTGTTCTTCTGATTATTTAAATGAAAAGTTAACACTAAGGGTAAATAAAAATTCAGCTCTTAGCAAATACTTTAATTCCATTGATTTTACAAGTAATTTGAGTAAAACTCACGTGACGCGCGACATCATCGGTCCTGCCACTTGGACAATCGTGTACAACATGCAATGAAATAATAGTGCGTTTTCAAAGAGTACCCAAATTTGAGGCCTCCGTAAGAAAGACTCCTTGAATTTAAAAGGTCGAAATTTAAACTGTTAAAAACGGACGTTCTATGCTAAAAATTTCATAAGCCTACGCAGGTTGTCCAGATTTATCTCCACCTATTTCGGCGCAATTCACTTTTGAAATGTGTGCTAAGGCCGAAAATTGCAAAAAACACTAAAATTTCCTATTGTTCAAGGTTCATGATCATTAAAGGTCGTCGATGTTGACACCATTCAAAAGCTCGTCACTAGAGCTTGTTATGATAAGCAGCATGTCTGTGCATATTAGCAACTGTTTTTACGCTGGCAGTAAAATAACCACTTTTTAGAGGGTCGCCCTCTTTGATGCTTGCCTGCGCAGGTCTCCTTAAACCTAGAATAATGCTAAAATCTGAGTTTAATGCCAAAAATTTCATTCTCAAGTTGTCTCCGTCTACCCCGCGCTGGTGGTACTACGGCGTATAGGGGCGCGTCCTCCGGCTGGCCGATGGAGGAAGCCCTTTGTGAGGCAACTCTGAAGGGTTGTGCTGAATAATACAGAATAAGGCACCGTGGACCAACAGCACCCAGTAGCTACTTCTATGAAGTAGCACAAGAAGGTTGACCCCTCAGACAGCTTAGAAGTGCTGGTTTGAGGTTATACCGTGGAACAGTTGCAGTTCAAGGAAGGTTGATCTCTCAGCCAGCTAAGGGTGCTGATTTGAGATCATGCCTTGTTGGGGTTCATTGGAATCTTTCAGATACCCATGGCTGATTGCTTGGTTGGTGCCCGCCTGGTCTGTGCTCTGGTCGTGTGTGCCGTGTGGCTTCGCTGTCCTTGTCATGTCTTGGGTTGGATGGGGTATTGGAGGGACTCTAGGCCTCTTGCGAGGGTGATGAGTCAGACAGGGATTTCCAGTAGATACCGAATGCATTGCAGTTCGGGACTACAGTTTTCCTGTCGAGCTTGGAAACCCTGCATGGTCTCTCCTTTGCCCCGTTTGGCTCTGGGGCGTGGCAGGGGTGGTTTGGCCGCGCTGCTCTTGCGGCTTGTCTGCTGAACAGGTTGGGTCGCTGCCAAGTGATTAGCTGAGGGGACCGTAAATCTTCTGATGAGCCCCACAGTACTTGCTTGGTCAGGGCAATGTGACCTGAGTGGCAGTGTAGTCACGTGAGCGGGGGTAGTTGCGCTTTTTGCTGCTCCTGCCATGATGTATTGTAGTTGGGCTTAACAGGATCTAACAGATACCTATGGGTCATTGCTTGGTTGGTGCCTGCCTGGTCTGTGGTCTGGTCATGTGCGCTGTGTGGCTTCGCTGTTCCTGCCGTGTCTCGGAGTTGAGTGGGGCATTGGAGAGGCTCTTGCGGGGATGATGGGTCAGGCTGGGATTCCAGTAGATACCGAACTTTAGTTTGGGACTACGGTTTTCCTGTCTGGCTTAGAAACCCTAGGGAGCTCTCGTTTGCTCCATTTCGCTCGGAGGCGTGGTGGGGGTGGGTGGCTGCGCTGCTCATGTGGCTGGTCTGCTGCTGGGTTGGGTCGCTTGCCAGGTGGTTTCCTGTGGGGGCTGTGAAATCCTTTGGTGAACCCTATGGTATAGAGAGTAGTCATGTGGATGGGGGTAGTTGTGCTCTTTGCTATTCCCGCCATGACTTTCAGTACCCAGTACAATTGCCGGGAACTTCCTGGGGATGGCTGATGGGCCCACATGGCGGCCTAAGCCTACGGGGCGGCACTGGCTGCTCTGCCCGCATTGGAACTTGGAACTTGGAACTTGTCTCGGTCTATCTCCAGCCATTTCGTTGCAATTCACTCTTAAAATGTGCGTTTCAACCAACAATTGCGAAAAATTCAGTAAAACCCCTTTTTAGGGGTTTAAAATCGTTTAAGGTCATCAATGTTAATAAACCTAAAAAGCGCGTCGCCAGTGCTTGTTATGATAAACAGCATGTACGTACATATCTGCAATCGCTTTTTACGCTACACGAGCCAATAGCAGTATAATAATCATTTTTAGGGGGTACCCATCTTTGGCGCCCGCGTGTGCAAGCCTCCTTGAACTTAGGGAGCCAAGACTTGGACTGCTAACATCGACGTTTAAAGCTAAAAATTTCATACGCCGGTTGTCTGAACCTATCTCTAACTATTTTGGCGCAATTCACTCTTAAAATGTATCGCAGCCCGAAATCACGAAAAATTCACGAAAATTCCTAATTTTGGCGTTTAAAGATAGTTCAATGTCATCGATGCTGATAAAATTGAAAAACCTGTGACCAGTGTTTGTTATGATAAGCAACATGTATGTATCTATCTACAACCGTTTTCACACTAGAAGAGCCAATAGCGTCTTTTAAAGGGGAGGGGATACCCCTCTTTGACGCCCTCGATTGAGGGAAATCCCCGCATCCACTGGCACCAAATTTCGTCACGATAAATTAAAGTCTTTGGGGCAGCGCACAGTGAAGATTTCGTAATCTTAGCTCGCACCGTTTTCATACAATACAGCAGTGTGACGGACGGACAGACAGACGAACGCCCAGACCATGGCTAAGACGCGCGAAGCATTGTGCTATCGCGCGTAAAAATCGAATAAGACATTTGTACAGTTGCACAGGTAGATTTAAATTTTACAAGATGATGCGGCAACACCTTTTTGATTAGTTTTTCAGTTTATCTCACAACGCAGTTGTCAAATAAATTGAGAAATTGCTGAAATCGGCATTGTGGAAATAATTTGCGTCCGCTCACCGACCAATTTTACGTTGGCGCCCTTTCAGCGGCATCGGCTGTCTATGTGGGTCTAAATTGGTATATTCCGTCCGGTTCGCGTCTACTGAATAAACAAAAAAATTGCGAATGAAACCAAAGACGCATAAGTTCGTTCACTGACCGTGAGAGATCGCTCTGGCAAATCACACGTCTCAATTGCCAAAACCTTAGATGTATATAGGCTAAGCCCTAAATATACGTTTCCGGTAGAAATACAGCCAGAGCTGCAATTATTGCGCGCGAAAGCAGCTACTGCTTAAGCGCGTCTTAGCCATCGCAATTCTGTCCGTTCGTCTATCTGTCTGTCTGTCCGTCTGTCCGTCCGTCACACGGGTAGATCAGTCAAAAACGGTGCAAGCTAGGATCACCAAATCTTCACCGACGGCTACCTGGAAGACTCTGGCTCCAGGAACCGTGAGGCTTTCCATAAATTCGAAAGGGGTCACCCCGAACGACGGCGCTAAATGAGAGCGGGTAGGAAAAAATTGCGATTTTTAGCCAATAGGTCGCTGTATATCAGTAACGGTGCGAGATAGGGCCTAGGTTACTATTAATCACTAATAGGAAGTCGTACACTGGTTCTCGATTGCCACCGAATTCAATGACCTTGGATAACATTGAACGCTAAGATAGGGGTTTTTATAAATTTTTTGGCGATTTCGGGCTGCAAGACACATTTCAAAAGCGAATTGCGCCAAAACCAATTGAGATAGACATAAGCAAGCTGCATGTAAAATTTTCAGCATTGAACGTAGATTTCGATGGTCCAAGTTTCTATTTTCTAGGTTCAAGAAACCTGCGCACGAAGGCATCAAATAGCGGTACCCCCGTAAAAGTCGCGACGAAATGTATGGAGATATGAGACTGACAGTTTGCGAACAGGCTATAGGCTTTCGCGCGTCTCGTGAGCATTATCTTAAATTTTTTGTTCAATCTGTGATCAAAACTGTCGTCGTCGTCGTTAATGGAGTGAAATTGTTGTTGTCGTTGTGCATAAACTGCGCCGTAATGGCCTTGTTTATTTTTGCACATAGATAATGTACCTTTACTATGCGGCCGTTTGCTTGTCTGTCTGTCTGTTTGACTGTCTCTGGCATAATAATAATAGCGTGTTAAGCCCCATGGAATTTTATCTTCTTTCAGGAGCTTGTCATGGTTGTTGCGATTGAGACAATGATCGTTGCCATTGCACGTTGTCCCAGAAAGGCACCGAACGTTTAAAATGAAAAACAAATAAAATAAGTAACCGGTGTCTTAATTTAAAAACTTAGAATCGCTCAAAATCACCGGACGTCAAAAACCCTTAACGTGCCGTGAACTAACTCACTGTCGACGCGTGAAATGTTTGGCAGTTTGACGCTAGATGGCAACCGCGGCATATCTGTACGCCTTTGAAACTATACAGGCATGCACTCAAGGCATAGTATCAACGATTCGATACCTCATAGATGCAGAAAAAGATTCTTTAATACTTTGGAGATGCCGTTCGAATGGAGCAGGGGATATAGCCTACCTAAAGCTGGCATTAGGCCTAAAAGAGCATGGAAAAAGGCAGAAAGGACCAAACAAAAATGGTTTAATTTTGATAAAGGAATACGTGGAATCACTCAACGTCATGACGATCCCGGAAGCCACAAAGACTGCACAAAACCGAGTAACATAAAAATATCCATGAGTTGCCGTTGCGTGCCTCGTGAGCATCGCCAAGGCAATACGTCAAGTAAGACAAGCTGACATTTCGCTTGTTGAAATAAAATGTCGATCATTTTTACACAAGTCTAAGCTCCATTAACGCTGATAAACCATCACTGCGTTGTACTGTGACCTTGTATAAAAACATTTAGCCATAGACAACGTGACGTTTGTGCCAATTCTACAAGACAGCAAAATTGCGTAAACTTTATAATGATTTACGTGTTTAATTACACACACTCTAGTGTCACGAAGAAAACAGTCATCATTAAAACAGTGTTTATCACGAGTTGTAATAATTCAGTCATGGCTATTGGGACAAATCAACCTATTAGCACTAAGCGGGTCTAAGCCACAATAATGAAAATTTCTCGCGTAAAAGCAATGGCGTCCACCGGAGAGGAGTTCTCAGGCACAAAGCCGATCCAGGCACTCTGACGTGTTTATCTTCGTGTTTTTGTACACTTTTTGTCGCTAGTACGACTACTAACCTTGCCCCGAGGCTTCAGCTGTCGGAAATTGCTGTCATCTAGCAAAGCACGCACACATTTTTTTTCGGAATGTCTAACCTAAACGCAATGTAGGCTAGATATAAAATTACTTCTTCTTGATAAAAACGCCGCAGTATAACACGTTTTTATTTTGCCACCGTTTTTTTAATTTATAGAAAAAGTAGGGACAAAAATTGCATGTACATGTATCAACAATTTTGACGGAAAATAGTTTCAACAGTAAATTTGTCATTTTCTTAAGTTTAGCGAACTTTAGTCGATTTGATGAATTAGGCCCTAAACCATCCATACAAGTGAATTTTACCCGCAGAGACTTCCGTTGCCACGTGTAGGGACTGAATTGTAATGTGGGGTATTAGTTAACAACTTTTTAGTCAATTTTTGCCCTTCACTAATTGCTGCAATGCATCACGGCTTGTGCGATAGATTCCACATTTTTCAACCGAACTTGATGAAACTTGAAACCAAGAAAGATATCCGGGATACGATTCTACGTGCAAAATTTGGTTGACGTGGCATGACGGGAAAGGGGTCTGCGTAGGAAGGGTATTTTCCGTTACTTTTTGTGTTCCATGTATCTTTTTTTGTATTCTTGCTCACGCCTACAGGTCACATCAGAAGACCGATCACGACCGTTTATGGCTCAAAACGCGTGTTTTCGCGTAAGATAGGGCATTTTGGGGGTCTCGATGATAAAAAAAATAATGTTTGGGGTCAAAACTTCCCAAAAACATGATTTTTGGGGACTTGAATCGGCATTTTAAACCAAATTTGCGAAATTTTCGAATCGCGATATCTCGAAAAGTACGCACTCGATCAACACGAAATTTGAAGGGAAATTTCAAATGCACAAATGAATTTCGTAGGTGGTCCAGCATTACAAAATTATAATTCAAGATGGCGGCAGCCGCCATTTTGGATTTTTGCACAAACATCAATAACTCAGCCGCCGATTGACGTAGATGAATGAAATTTTGCAGAAATGTAGAGGGCTGCTACCGAAAATGGGTCGTTTGACCAAAATGAACAAAAATAATAAATTCAAGATGTCGGTGGCCTCCATTTTGAATTTAATTTATCGCTCATAAGTTGTTTATTATTGCATATGTTTGCACAAAATTTGGCATGTATATTACGTTTGAGGTACTACGTACATGCATGCCAAAATATTAAACAAAAATAAAAATCCAAGATGTCGGCGGCCGCCATCTTGGATTTTTGCACAAACAGTAATAATTCAGTCGCCGATTGACATAGATTAATGAAATTTTGCTGTAATGTCGTCGGCTGCTACCAGAAGTAGATCCTGTGTGCAAAATGAACAAAAATAATAAATTCAAGATGGCGGCGGCCGCCATTTTGAATTCCGTTTATCGCTCATAATTTAGTTGCTATTGCACGTACTTGCACGAAATTTCATATGCGAGCTAAGTTTGACGTTCTACATGTAGTTATATTATAAAATCGAACAAAAATGAAATTTAACATGGCAACGACCACCATTTTGTATTTTAACACAAAGCATAACAAATCAGCGGCCGACTAAAAAAATTAATAAAATTTTGCAGGAATGTGGTTAGTTGCTAAAAAAATAAATCATGTGACCAGAATCAAAAAAAGTAGTAAATTCAAGATGGCGGTGGTCACCATTTTGAATGTCGTTCAGCACTTATAACTGCTTTTTCACCCATCTGCATGAAATTTGGCATGTAGACAAAATTTGCGGTCGCACATACAGGGTTGCCATTATATTAAACAAATAACAAAATGCAAGACAGTGACCTTTCAGACTTTAATAAAACCGCAAATATTATATATAAAAAACTGCAAGCAATTCATTTAATGTTGTACAAGTGCTAATGCAAAACTGCAAAAATCAAAAAGTATAAGCATGAACATTGTGCATTAGCTTAGATATTTATATCTGGCTACTGAGAACAGATTAAATGTCTAAGCTAATACATTAGTTCGTGCTTATACTTTTTGATTTCTGCCGTTTTACATCAGCGCTTATACAACATTAAATGAATTGCTTGCAGTTTTTTATATATAATTGCTGAACGCGTTTGCTGAAGTCGTACAGCCGAAAGGCAAAGGCATCAACAGAAAAAAAGAGATCAGTAATACCCGGTTTACACGGTCGAGCAAACATCAAGGACGCCTGATGAAACCCCGCTTCCTGGCTCAAATGTAGGCCTGGCTTAGCCCACAGCTGATCACGTATTATATAGGCCTTCCAATTACAACCCGCCCGCCGTCCTAATTAGCATGGTAATTACCATAGCTTGTCGAGCTAGCTCGATGTTTGCTCGATCGTGTAAACGGGGTATAAGTGAGCGCAGCGGTCAGGCAACACGTAAACTGTTGCGCCTGCTGCTGAAGCAGCTGCTGATGAGGCTGACTGCAACTAATGCAACATGCAGACTGCAGAAGCTCCAAATAGATAACAAATCTTGTTTAATGCTTATTCACATTTATATTTATATTCATATAATTCGCCTAAGATTAAAGTTGACAAATCTTAACTAATGATGTAAAACGAAGTGCTATAAAAC
>Ga0209671_1005456_pt1 | contig 12878 bp, 8 predicted proteins | sample WorMetHERISLAND2_2_FD_187401 | JGI IMG/M metagenome (GOLD analysis project Ga0209671, IMG submission 187401) | Marine gutless worms symbiont microbial communities from Max Planck institute for Marine Microbiology, Germany - Olavius geniculatus... | ecosystem: Host-associated > Annelida >... | reverse complement strand
CTAATTAAGTCTTTAAAAGTTTATTGCAGATAACAACATTCGGCGTTATGTAGCAATTTGGAACATTTGCGTTTAACACGGTAAGGTGATGACGCAAATTAGGTGAGGTGGAAAATGAGTGCACCTTGCATATATTTGGATCGTTTGCCATCTTTCTCCCAAAAATTATCAAAATCGGTGGAAATTTGTCGCAGTTCTGACAAAAACAAATCTGCTTAGTTTTTTTGGGACACGGTGTAGTATATGGCCATACCAACAGATCAATACAGGTCTGGTCCATCAGGGCTCCTGACAAAAAAAGCTGTAGAAAAAAACAACACTGATGTGAATGCTTCCAAAGGCAGGACTAACTTCTGCCAATTTTTTTATTTCAAAATGCCAAAGCTCCTTTAGGGTTAAGGCTGGGAACTTCAGGCTATGTTGGCAGTGGGCCAACATATTTATGCAGTTATAGTTGAGTCAGCAATAGTAGTTGAGTGACCTGAGTTCTTGGATGGAGACAGTGCCCTTGGAGTCGCGGAGCAGACCAAGCAGCACATACGACCAGTAGCTCTGGTAGCTCAGTTTACCGAGGTCTGACAACGGCTTCTCAGGCGAGCCAACCGTCTGCTCCAACTTGGACAGTTCGTAGCCTAACATTCCAATCAAATATAGCAATCATTCATAACAGCTGTTTGTGTCTATAATGCTGACGGTTCGATAGTCCGAAGGTTATACTGCAAATTCATTTTCATGCTCAGCACTAGCAGCATCATGTGTTAAAGAAACTAGGCAAAGTAGGAAGTTGCAATTTCCCACAGACACCTGAAAATTTCTGACAGAGGAGAATATGGGTACTCAAAATTTCAATTTTGCCCCCTAAATTTGCCCAAAATAGGGGGTTGGTTCTCAGGCCCAAATTTTGATTTTCGGACCAAAAATTTTCTGGCAAGATGAAGACATTTCCACAATTTTCTGATAGCCCAAAATTTGCACGGAGAAGGAAACTGCCCCTTACTGACCCCACGCCATAACACCAGTGCATATTCTTTGTCAATGACTGGAGCTGTGAACTCACTAAAGGCAATGAGCAGCTTGCCGTATCCCTTGCGCTGGAACGGAGGAAGTGTCATGATGCACGCCAGGTTGTTGCCATCCAATGAGTCCTTCTCCTGCAAACAAAAACCACCAACCATCACTGGACACCTCCTAGCGTCTTTATCGAACTGCCTTGCTGAGACTTCACACAATTCAAGTGACCAAAATAATTCAGTAAAAGGTGAAACTGCTGACGAATTAAAAGTATGCAGCAAGAAAGCGCCGAGTAACTAAAAGCACCCTTGGTTTTGGTCTTCAAAAAATCCAATTTACGTCAGAGCTAACCTTTGAGAAATAGCCAACGAGATGAGCGCCCTGGCGATCAACCTCCGTCAGAATGTAGAAGAGAAATGGTTCAACATCAAAGTACAGTGTCTTGTGGTCCAGGAACAGCTTGGCAAGCAGGCACAGGTTCTGACTATAAAGCTGCAAACCAACATCAGCGTAGTAACAAAGTAGGAAAAAAATCCCGACTTTTCCACGGGCCTATAGTTATTTCTCCATAGGTTATCACAACAAAAGTAAAACTGTGTAATCAGGGTAATCTGGGACAGCACAGTTGTAAGCTCCCCAGTGTGGTCCAGAAAGGTATTTTAGAGCATTTTTGCACCCCAGAAAGTCTGGTGACGTTATGTTTTGTTACATTTTTTCTAGGAATTGCCAAGAATTCCTCGAGTTCAGAGAGTTCCCTGAGTATTCAAAATTCTGCAGGTTTGTACAAAACGTGGACAAGTTCATCTTAAGCCACAATGCTCAGAGTGGTGCTGATTTCTGTTGCCTCAGCTCTCAGTCAGACACCAGTTTACACTGACAGAGCATCAATACAGGACCAGTGCATTACACACTGTGTCTGTTTATGCCCCAGCAGTCGTTCATAGTAATCACGGCTAACAATGAAAGGATGGCCAGGCTGAGTTGACCTGAGTGCTCCGCTGATTTTATACCAAGATGGTTTATCCGCCTGCTGGCAGTCGCCTACCTAAATACTAACTGCAGCCAACATACAGTAACTCGCTTTTACATTAGTTACATAATACACTGCAAGGGCCTAATTTACAAAACATCGTAAGGCAAATTTACGACAATGTTACAACATATGAAAGGTTTACAACAGATTTACGATAAAAGGAGATTTTTTAAAAATTCTACGCGAAAGTTACGACAAAGTTAGGAGAAAACATACAATAACTCGTTAGCTATCATACGACATCAAGCATGCATGCAATAATTATTTCAATTTTTCATGAGCATATAATTTTCACAAATGGCCATAATACGTACAAATTTCGTTTGCGGTAACTATAGGCAGCAAAATCGCTACAAAATCAGGGGCATGTTCAGTAGCCAAGTTCTTTTGTTTTTGTTTACATTAGTAACCGCTGGCCATGTCGAAAGCAGACTATCAGTGTGCAGTGCTGTGCGCCGCCTGGCTCAGTGACACTGCATTGCGATTGGTTGAGGTCAACGTAACAGCGGTTGATTGGCTGGCTAATTTTAGCGACTACAAAGTTACGATAATAACTGTGACAAGAGTATATGAAGTCGTACAATCAGCTTTCAAAATTCAGATATGACGTTTCTACGACAATCTTACGACATCACAAGTTGTTGATTTACGACAAAGATATGACCAATTTGCAATGATTTTACAAAAACTTTAAGATTGTTTTACGATTTTTTGTAAGTTAGGCCCCAGAGTTACTTGGTATACAAATTATGATAAAATTAAAAAAATTTTAATATCCAGCAACAAAATGCCAGAGTCAGCAGAATGTGACGGAATAAAAGAAAAATTAATCATTAGTGTATGAGCACCTTTTGGTCTTTGCCGTCGACTTCATACAACGACAGCGAATACTTCCGGTAGATTTCTTTGCCAGGCGGGTGACGCCATGTGCACTCCGACTACAGCAAGCCAACCACTTTAAACTGACATACATAAGAAATAAACATAAATATCCTAATCTTTTTGCTTAATTGGCCTACCATCGACACTCAGTATAAGCCAGGGGCCTGCTTTTGAAAACCACCTAAGTAGAACTAAACTAGAAATTTGGGGCAAAGCCCAACGTGAGTCCTCCCAGCGCCCTAAGTCCGATTGGGGGAAATTAGAGGGGGGGGGGTAAAATTTCCCCGGCATCAAAGTCACGTGGCCCGAACTCAAATGCATTGGCATACGCCGAACGCGCATTGTCGACTTAGGGTAGGTCAACATTAGCGCTTATAACTTGGTTCGTGATGGACGAAATTTCACAAAATTTCTTTTGTTCATCGACGAAAGGATCGCTCTCATCAACGCCGTTTAGATTACGTCGTTATCTTCATCAGTTCCAGAGATATTTGTGCTCAAACTCGAAAGTTGTCGTAAATCGCACCGATTTTTGAACGTTTTTTCCCCTCCCAAATTTTAAGGAGGGCGGTGCCCCAAAAATTTGTACTTGCGTTAACACCCCAACATAGAGACACGTCAAGTGCCAAAGTTTCGTCAAGCTACACCCCCTAACTCCGAAGTTATAAGCGCTAATTTATTACATTTTAAGCCAGATTTTGACCCCCTTTTGAAAAAAAAGTTTTAAGGGGAACCGCTGTCCCCGGTGGAGGGTGCGCTAGTAAGACTTGGTCATTCTCTACCGCATGTAAAAATTTGGGGGTGCAGCACCCCCTAGGGGCCGAAATATAATCTTCCGAAAAATGCGCTTTAGGTGGGTACGATTTCACATCTAAATCTCCAAGGTCACTGGACCAAACTTCACCGTACTTGTTTCGCCTAACGCAGGAGGAATTGCAATAGACGGAATGACTATCTGATTTTAAATATCTTCATCCGTTTCGGAGATATTCGCCGCCGAACTTCAAAGTCGTCCGAAATCGGGCCAAATTTTGCATGTTTTTGGTCCCTGAAATTTTTTTGGGGTGTGCCCCCCCAAAATTTTGGACCGGCATTATAAAATAGGGCATAGTACTGACCATCACGCAAAATTTCACGCCGATCGAACCACGCATCTCGGAGATCTCGCGTTGAAAAAAAAAACATCACGGGTAAAACTTAAGTCCGCTTTGCAAGCTATCGCTTCCGGGCAGACTAAAAAGAAAATGTCAGAACGAAATCAGACTTTTGAAAATTTAAAGCAAAAAATGAGATTTTGAAAAAAAATCGTAAAAAAGAACACTCATGAAAAACTTACAAGCTTGTGACAGCTTACTAGCTGACTTAGAAAAACATTGAACGTGTATGCAGACTGCAGTCATTAATTTTTATTCTTTCATTTCTACATAAGTTTTTACTCACATCAAGTCCGGCAGAAGGTCTCCTTCAAAAACCACTGAAATGTCTAGTAAAACAGCATAATGCTAACAAGTTGTTCTGACAATGATACAAAGCTCTCAACACAAGAGAAGTCTTAGCCCACTGCAATGAGCCATTTATACGGTTTATCTATTCATCACTGGTTATCTCAAAAAGTATCAACTCAAGAAACTAGAAGGTGCTAGCGAGAGTGCATATCTTTGCCAAGTAAAGTGCCTTAAACATTACTATTACTACTACTACATGACACAACAAAGAAAGGGGAAGAAAAAGGAAGAGCCGCTTCACGGCAGAGGGAGGGAAAAGTAATAGCCAGCGTTGCTGCTTGCACTGTTGGTGCAATGACGTCATTGCCATTATGAGTCATCATGTACACAGAATGACGGAACAACGAACAGAATGACCAATCTCTTAATCTCCTCCGATGTTCACTACGTTCACCTTGGTGGAGATAATAAACATTCACAAAATATGAGATAAACAAGATCTAATAATATGAACCAACCAGGTGATATCTGTAGGTCTTCTCAAGCTTCATGTATTTCAGACAGAATTCACAGATCCACAGCTTGGTCTGCTTCCCGTACTCCTCAGGGTACGGAGAAAAGTACCAGGTGTCTATCTCGTACCGGCCAATGTGAACCTTGTCTATGTACTTCACCTTCGTTATCTGCTCAATCAATCATTCCACCAATCGATTAACCAACAAAACAATCCAAATTGCCGCTCCGAGCAGCTACAAAGTTAACAGTAGATTGAAAAGAAAAGATTGAAAAGACGACGTCTAGGTGTGACTTTTTGGACACATTTTGAGTCACACCAAGTCAAAACAGCATAGATGCACTACTTGGTCTGCCTTCCATACTCATCCCGCTTTCAATTAATCAGATTTATTTCCACTACAGATAGTGGTATACACTGACCTTGACTTTTGGGTCACTTCACTCCAAAATCAAATCGTTCATCTCTGTTCTGAGATGCACTATTGAAAAATCACAAAAGTCCACAAATCTGCATTATACAGTGTTAATGCTAAAATAATTAAACTATTATTGCCAATTAATACATTATTACTGTAAACAGATACATATCAAAAAACGTCACTAAATCTAAGTTCTAGTCAGCACGACTCACAGCTTCATGCTCTTTTTCCAGAGCTGCAGTCTGCGCGTCCATCTCTGCCAGGCTCTGAAATTAACAAAAAACAAACAAACAATGACCACTGCAACTGTTGACATTGGACTTTGTTCATTAAAAATATTTATAATTTCTGTGGTCATTATCAGTCCCAACAGAGATCCTTAAGATTACTGAAGTGGGGTCTTCTTATAAGCAAAATGATACTGGTATTTCAAATGTCAAACCATGAGCAGATTACTGTATTTTAGTTGTCATCATGTACATCATGCGGTAAATTTTCAAAACATAAAACCTATTATATGCAAATTTTTAGACATCTACTTCTATGCAGACATTAATCAGCAGTTCTCATTCCAATAATTTAAAACTCCCATTAAACACCATACCCCAACAAGTTGTGCCTTTTCAAAAAACCTGGCTTAACCCCTAAAATCCCAAAACCAAACAGCTTTTTTAAAAACCCAGGTTTTCAATCCTGTTTTGGGCAAGCTACTTCTGTTTGTCAGGCAGAACTCACATAAAGAAATCAATCAAGTCACTGCTGAATGATTCAGTCAAAAAATCAAACACATTTGGTAGGTAAGAGTGAGTGAGTGAGTGAACAGTTTCTTACCATCACATCAGTACAAAATGGGACAGATCTGCTCAAAAGTCTCACCATCTGGACATGGTTTATGGCGTCGTGCTTCCGTTTCTGGTTCCGAGTGACCTTACGGTCGCCACTGCTGGCCAGATCAAGACCGGCGGCCGACTGCACTCCATTGTTGTATGCATCCAAGCAGTACTTGTCCAGTGACTCAAACCGACTTGACGGTACCCACTCGTCTAGTCGACGATTGCCTGGCCATACACAAGAGCCTACAACTATCACTATTAGTAACTGCAATTCTGGGAGAGATTTCTCAATTCCAGGTCTCCAGGATGTAAGATTTTAAAAATTTGCAATCTCAGGATCTTGTATCTTGATAGGACATTATTTAGCAGCCTATCCATATACTGCACTAACTCTACAATCTTGAGTTATTTCATACATAAGATGCAGTAGTTCCCAATGGTAAGTATATTCATACTTAAAGAGTAAAAGTAACTTTCAAAAACTCAAAATGTAACTTACAGTTGACAGCAAGCACTCTTGCATGAATAAAATACAGGTATTTCATTAGACATCTAAAATTGGTATTTTGTCATCTAACAGTTGAAAAATTACTATTTTAGCAATTTTTTGTGATCACAAAATCCGGGGATTAGAATGCTGCCAATCCCGAGATTTGGAATTGACAAGAATGGCCAAGACCTCGGAACAGCAATCACTAATTACTACTACTAGTTATAGTACATACAGCAACATAGCTTTAACTAGATGCATCCCACAGTCTCACTGTTAATGTGTACAGCATTGAGCCACCCACCACACAGCTAATGACATCCATAGGTGCCCTGAGAAAAAATGACAGACAAGAGAAGAAATAATCTGTTTCACTAGATTGGCAGCAGCTGACATAACAGTATACATCTTAGCACGTACATCCAGTATAGTGCACATAGTATTCCAGTTGACCAGGTGCTGATTCGCTAGCTCTTGTTTCAATGACTTCGGCAACATCTGTCAATTACACAGTAACAGCACGTTTCAATTTACACAATACAGTACTAATCAGTTACCAGCCGAACAGTGTGGCCTAACAGTACTACTGCATCGCTGCCAGGAATTAGGTTCGATGACTGAAAAAGAGGCCGTTGGACTTACACTGCGGTAAGCAGACAGCCCTAACCAGCCATACAATGTCTTGAACAGTACCCTATTCAGTCTACTTACACGTGTGCTATTTTGATGGACAGCTACTCCAAAGATCACTTAGTGCACTGCACTGTTCTCTATCCCAGGCCCTAGCAGACATTCAGAATAACAGGCCATCAACAGCTCTTCATAACACGCAGCTTTTGAACTCAGCCTAATTTGCAGTCTGCCACAAAAGTTCCCCATCCAAATCGTAACTCTAACCCTGACTGTAATCTTGTGTCTTACCCTAACCCAAACCCTAACCAATCCTGGATCATCATTTCAAACTTCAGCATCAATGCCAATTAAATATCTACTGCCCCCTGTGGTGGGGCTCTGGCAAAAGTGGATCGAGGAATCTGCGAATGTTGTGTCGGCACCAACAACAGCTAAATTACCGTTTTACCCATTGCAACATCCGCTGATCCGCACATCTACTTTTTACACATGGCCGTTCACCTTCCAAATCCTTACCTGAACCCTGACCCTAACCCTATCTCTTACCTTAACCCTAACATTAACTCTAACCCTATATCGCAATTTCAAGCTTTCTGGTGGGAAACTGGTGGGAAAATTTGCCGACTGAATATCGACTGCATGCGTCCAACGGTGATCTGACAAGACCTGGAAACAGTGATATAAACTTAGGTTCAAAAAATAAGGTTAAAGATAGAGTTAAAGTTAGGAATGAGGGTTAGGATTAGGGTAAGGGTTCGTGTAGTGGGCTAGTTTTGATGCTCAAAGCTTTGTTGGTCCAGGTTTTGACAGGGAACCGGCTCAGTAAGCAAACATGAGGCTATTTTCCACATAAGCCACGGACAGAAAAAGAAGAGCATACGAACGCTATTTTCTGTCCATGCGGACGGAAATCTATGTGCTCAAAGCACTATTTTCCGTCCCTAGAAACGGAAAAGTGAGCAAGCCTGAAGCAATTTTCCATCTGCCACTAACAAAAAAGTAGACTATATGATGTTATTTTCCTTCCACCATGGATGTATGAAGCTTGTGACTGATGGAAAATGACTGCTTAATTTTTTGGTAAAATACACAGCCTTACGCATGCATTTAAGTAATGTGATGTTATGTAATGATTTTGTACTCATACTCAACGTCAAGGCTAGAAAGCTAAAGTACTATGATCACATAATGCACTCAGAAGGAGATAACCTAAAGAAAGACATCATCGTCAGTGCTGTCCCTGGATAAAGAATTAAAGATCAAGAGGTCGACCAAAGAGGCGCTGTGTGCAAGTCGTGGAAAACTGGCTGAAGTTGACTATCAACGATGCTGCCAAACTTACTGGAGAAAGAAGTATCTGGAGAAAAGAAGTCCATCGAGCCACCTACCTGTCGATGATGGATGGCACATGACCTGACCTTACCTGACGTTATGTATGAAACTACTAAAAGCTCAGTATTACGGTCAGTTCAGCAAACTGAAAAATTGGTGACCAAAATTACTATCGTCAGTTCACCGAATTGAGTCAAAAAAATCAGAATTTACTAAAAGCAGTTCGGCGATCTAATGTGCAGCTAATTGGGCTACTAAAATCAGTTCGGATGCGCTGCTATTAATTTCACACTGCCGTGCCAGTACTCCATTAGAGATGGTGAATAGATTCACTAATTCTAAAGTAAAAAAAACATTAGGAGAACTAGAAAACTTCTTGTTACCAGCGCTGGCTGGCAGTGGCTGCTGAGATGAAATCTGTGCAGGTGGACAGTGACGCTATAGATCTACCATGACTTGTGCAGAGCAATGTTCTTTCTTTATACAAGATGAACTGAAAAAATGATTAAACCTAAGTATGCCATGGAAAAGAAGAGTATGTAAAATGAAATAAAACCACAATCAATTATCTTTTAATGACTTGCACACATACTAAAAACACAATCATAACTACACACTGACATCTGTAGATAAATACAAATACTGATAAGAAACACAACTTCGTACGACAGGAAATCTATGTCAATATGTAAGTAGTCATGAGATTTAATAAATAATTTTTAGCATGCGATTGAAAATGAGTAGTCTAAGGCAAACAGACAACAAAAATTGCAATCGCTTTGAGCACACAGATTTCCATTCGCACGGACAAAAAAAAGTGTCTGCACTCTGCATGGTCTTCTTTTCCGTCCGTGGCGGACGGAAAATAGCCTCACATTTGCTCACTTGGGTAGTGTGTAGTTTACTGGGCGCCATAGGAATACATGGCGAAACAGTATAATAACTTACCCGCAAATTTCCGATTTCACTCACGTTAATCAATTGCCAAAGATGTCTAAAGTCCGAAAATGAAGAAATATTTATGATCGTTTCACGCTTTTCTAACTATTTTGCAACAAATCGTACATGTGCTTGAAATGCGATCTCCACGTCACGGCTGTTTACTTCAAGCGTCTATCGACCGAGAACGACTGTGACACCAATCGTACTGGATTCGGCCACTGGCTGACATTGTGCACTTTAAATATGCACGTACTTACTTACTTAATTGCAGTTGAATGCGACTACAAACCCTAAACCTAACCCTAACCCTGACCCTAACCCTAACCCTAAAACTTACCCTAATTCTACACCTAAGTCTGGAGATATAAACATGGTCGTTCTTGTTTTTTAGATGCCCGTGTGTTTACTTCTGATGTGAATATGTTTGAAGTTACGCTACGTTATATTAGCAGAAGTTTACGACTGCCATTTCAGTCCAGTGCGATGTTTATGTTGATTTTATGCGAAGTTATGTTGAAGTTGTTAAAAGTCTGTCTTACTGTTACGGAAAGTTAATAGTTTCCAGTGCTCAAACGAAACCTTTGACGACAAACATTTTAAATGACTACTAATTGGTGTGATTACTACAAGATTTGTAGGTAAGTACAAATCCAGTTTGGCCGAATACATTGCGCCTATTATTTCACATATATACCGTATAATTACCAATAGGGTTAGGGTTAGGTGTAGCCTTGTTATACACGGCTCAGATTTCAGATATGAATGCAGCTTATAACTAGACTAGGTTAGGTGTATTCCTATGGCGCCCAGTAAACTTCACTCGTCCCGCTTTCTTTTCCGTCCACCTGGGACGGAAAATAACATCGATGAGGAAACCGCGTCTAACCACAGAGGGCCATGGTCTAACACTTACGACAAGTTTCGTCATGTCGCCGGACGAGATATGAAGCGCCGATCTGCGGCAGGCCTGTTGCGGCGGCAGACTTGGACTTGCTGGGCGACTGTTTGTCGCCTGACATGCCCCTGTGATGTGTCACGTCCTTCCCCACGCCGCGCAGACGACCGTCACACTCCGCACCAGACGTCGACGACTCCACCGAGTCGCTGTCCGCCATCTTGGTAGTAGAGATGCGAATGAATATTCTATTTATTCAAAACTAACGAATTCTAACCCGTGACGTCACTTAGTGAGGCGCAGATTGTATCGAGTATTTTTTCGGTAAATAATTCGGTAAATTATCCGCTAATTTGTTATAAAAATAGTTGTCAAGTCTTTTCTCGAGCTTCAGAATATTTTAGGGTCACATGGTGTTACATTTAGCGGTCAGAAAAAGTGTGATCTTATTTCTTAATGAAGGCCTAGTCATATTAATGTAGGCTTGTCGAAAGTAGTAGTACCTCATTGCTATTAGCTGTAGAAGATAGAGAAAAAAAGACACCGTCTTGCGCTTAGATGTAAAAAACGTTTTACGTTTTTTTATTCTTGCCACGTTTTTTACGTTTTTTAAACGTTTTTAAAAAATTTTCTTAACGTATTTTTATTTTTTTAAACGTTCATCAAAATTTGAAAATTCTGCCGAGAACGTCGAGAAAGGCTTTTAAAACCACAAACGAATTAATAGGCCATAGTGGTGGTAGTTTACTTACTTAGTCTATCTACTTAGTCTATTTTATCTCTTTCTTTAGTTCTATAGCTGTAGGCCTACTGCAATTACAGCATTAGGTTTTAGGCAAGAATTAAAGTCGAACAAATTAAGGCTATCGTTTTTATTAACGTTTTTGAACGTGTATTTTTGCCACTTTTTTTTAACGTTTTTAACGTTTTTAAACAAATTTTTTCTCGAACTTTTTACGCGCGAAAGCAGCTACTGCTTTCAGCGCGTCTTAGCCATCGCAATTCTGTCTGTCCGTCTGTCACACGGGTGGATCCGGCAAAAACGGTCTAAGCTAGAATCACCAAATTTTCACCGTCGGCTGCCTGGAAGACTCTAGGTTCAGGAACCGTAAAGCTTTCTCATAAATTCGAAAGGGGTCACCCCGAACGAGGGCGCTAAATGAGACGGGTAGGCAAAATTTGCGCTTTTTGGCCAATAAGTCGCTGTATCTCAGTAACGGTGCGAGATAGGGCCGAGGTTACTATTAATCACTAATAGAAAGTCGTGCACTGGCTCTCGATTGGTGCCCAATTCAATAACCTTGAATGATATTGAACGCCAAAATAGGGGGGGTTTATGGATTTTTGGCGATTTCGGGCTGCGAGACACATTGCAAGAGCGAATTGCGCCGAAACCAATTGAGATAGACATGAACAAGCTGTATATGAAATTTTTAGCATTGAACGTAGATTTCGACGGTCCAAGTCTTGATTTTCTAGGTTCAAGGAAACCTGCGCACGAGGGCATCAAAGAGCGGTATCCCCGTAAAAGTCGCGACGAAATGGCAGGAGATAGACTGACAGTTTGCGAACAGGAACTGCTATAGGCTTTCGCGCGTCCCGTGAGCATTAGCTCAAATTTCTTGTTTACATCTATGGTCTTGCGTGAGACCGCGACGTGTGAGCCATCGCGCGTGCTAACGATCGCGCTGGTGGCACGATGTTGGGTCTGTCTGTCTGCAGGTCTGTCGCATGTCGTCTGTCTTTCTCTGTAGCGTGTGCATTGTAGCTAAACGGTACGTTTCACCAAAAAATTGTTTGAAGTAGCAAATAAAGTTGCGCGACCGCTACCGCGTGGCACCGATTTGGACTCTCTACGCCCTCCTCCCATTTCACTTAAACAGGATAGCCTACGAACTGACTGCTATATAAGCATACGTTAACCTGTCCTTTACGAGCACTCGAATGGCTCACTTTTAAACAGATTAGATATTCGGATGACTAGGCCTAAGCGTACCTCTAAGCCTATTCTGAACATTCTGCATTTTAGCTGACCCGTCGTAACGTAGGGCCTAAGTAATAATCCAATGCACCTATCAAATAATAACATAACACAAAACAGAAACTTCCCAATCCGATCAAGTTAGTATAGCCTAATGTCAGTTCTGTAGACAGTGCAGACCAGCACTGGCCTAGCCATAGGAGGGGGCACGTCTCCCACAGGAGCCTACTTAGTTATTCAAAATAGTGCCAAAAATGCGCCAAAACGCGTCATTTTCACATACAAAATCCGAAAATTTTCTGGGGAGAGGGCACAGCCCGCTCTCCGAACCCCTTCGCCGTGGGGAGGGAACCCCTCCCATATCCCACCTTTCAAGTGCCCCCACTACAACTAGATTTTGGCTACAGTGGCGTCATTTCACTAAATCCTTGGGGGGTCCACTCTCTCCCCTTTCCTTTCCCCCTCC
>Ga0209671_1005455_pt1 | contig 12878 bp, 8 predicted proteins | sample WorMetHERISLAND2_2_FD_187401 | JGI IMG/M metagenome (GOLD analysis project Ga0209671, IMG submission 187401) | Marine gutless worms symbiont microbial communities from Max Planck institute for Marine Microbiology, Germany - Olavius geniculatus... | ecosystem: Host-associated > Annelida >... | reverse complement strand
CCCCGCCCCCCCCCCTGAAGATTGCAGAGACTTAGCCTCTATAGAGGGGAATCGGTTGACAGGTAGCAGCGTTTTGTGAAATTGCCCCCACGATATATAACGTCACGCGGATCCGTGACGTCAGTCAGACTCAGCCCTGTGTGGGGTGGTCTATGGATACGGCTGACTGAGCTTAATTTAAATGTCTGGGCAATAGTGCTCCTGCATTGCACTGGAGGCGGCGGAAGCTGTCTGCAATGAATTGCTCAATTGCCGCTTGATGTGCTTCAGCCTTCACTCACATGTGCCGGTTTATGCCCAGGGAAGGGGAGGAGATAGGGAGAGAGAATATGGCGCTGAATTATTGCTTAGTGATAATTCGGGAATGTGTATTTTTCTCGTACTCAGAATGTTGATTTGTGCAAGGTGCTGCGTGCAAGTGAAGTGACTGAAGTCCTGAAGTCCGCCGTCAGTCCTTGCTTCGCGTCCACAAAAGAATTTTAACTGCCACCAAAATCATTGCTTTTTACTTGGCTCATGTCCAACCGTTTTACAAAGTTTTATTGTAATTCGTTCATATTTTTATAGTAATACTGCTGACAGCAGTCGACTGACCCAAAGGCATAACCTTTTTTGTCGCTTGCTTTGAAGGTGGCTCTGTGGAGTAACCATAGGGTGTAGAACTTAACAGTCAAGGGGTCGTGGGTTTGACTCCCAGTCGGGTCACTATCAAGTGGCTACTACTTCGATGGGTGTCTGTCTGTGGACAGGTAAACCGTCTAAGTATATAACCAACATCAAGGTCAACTCAGCCTTCCATCCCTCTGGGGTAAGTAAATCAAGTGCCTGTCTATCTGCCTGGGGTTGTGGCAGGGCGCATTTACGTGTTTAGGATGGCAGGTAACACTGTGATCCGATATGGGAGGTGATGCTCCGTAGCTCTGAAATGGGTTTCCATGAAAAGCTATACCCCTGAAAAAGCTCCACGTAGCACGAAGTGTCTAGTCCTCATCAGTTGATGGCGTCACGACCGCTCATCAGCAGCAGCAGCTGTAGCCGGGCTGCGGCGGTGCCGTGTGCACTACAGTGAATTGACGCCGTGTGTCTGATGCTGCAGCAATGCTTCACTTCACTGCAGCAGCTGCTCGTTGCAGTATACACACTAGCAACAGATCGTAAGCACGTGTCAGTGAGCGAGTCGTATAGACTCAATGAATGGAGCCTGAGTGACCGCCGGCCGGCCGGTCAGTTTACGACATCCTGTATGATATCAAAGTACCGGCCAGCCACACTCTGACTGCTGATTCTCTAGGCACAGCACAGGGTGACGCAGAATAGAGGAACGTTTCGGTTTTTGGCCGATCGTCAGGTCGAGTCTTGGGTACGATGTGTCGTCTGTCTGTCTGTCTGTAACGCATATATTGTGGCTAAACCGTTCGTCGTAGAGTACAGTCCCGTTGGATAGGGCGATGACGAGTTCTGAGGCTGTCAGTATAGTAAGCATGTCTCTGTCTGCAGCAGTTTGGCCGCAGTTATGAATGCAAAGTTGCACTTGCGCCGAATTACCGTATCGTATCTTAGCGTTCATTGTAGCGTTCGATATAACTGCGTCGTCACCATAGCGTGTATGGGACTGTGGTCACTCTGGGAAATCTCTTACTCTCCGCGACTGGAAGTCGGACGCTGTCCTTCGGATATAGGCGGTACGGTCGGTCCACCCTAGCGACAGCTGATCTTGTATTCAACAGCGTGCATCTTCAGCTGCAAATCTGTGTTGCGCTATGCACCGTGCAGCTAACTTACCGATGCAACTTGCATGTGAAATTTCTCTAGGTGATAGTTCAGATTATTTTGCCGACGGCAGCAAGGCCAGCGTTCTCCATGGTTAGTAGTGTAGCTCGTACTGTAGGCCTATGTTTCACTTTGCGCGTCACCCTGCAGTTGGCGTCTCAGCTGCTGCTGCTGCTGATGATGATGATGCTATTGTGCTGTTGTGGTGCTATTGTCGGGTCGGGACACATTCTCCCTCAGTCTCAAACTCACAACCCCTTCTTCTACCAACAATGAATGAATCACCCAAGGCTACAGCTTCTTCCCGAGAAACGACCCCGTGTGTAGCGCGGTCTTCTGACGGGCAACATCAGACAGGCGTCTGAGTATCGGGAGGGGGAAGGGATGGGGCAGGGTTCTGGTAGTCCAGGAGGGTTCGCTCTAGTCTAGTGGGCCACTGGCCAAGTCATTGCTAGCTGAGGGGGTTCTGTCGTATTTTGTGGCTGGAGGTCGTTTGACCTACCGGGTGATGTCTGGGTATGGGATTTCTGATGCTCATATTGATGACACGAATGACTAACTGTGTGTCTGTTTGTCTGTCGATCCCTCAGTGACTCACAGACTGCGTGTGTGGCGGCTGCCCACATTGCACTGCAAGGAATGGCAGCAATGCAGTGCCCACTACTAGGCCTATACGCTGTGGGAGTCTGTGGCACTTTACTTGCTCTGATGTGTGATTGCCGTGCTGCTTCTGCGAATTTCCTCGCCTGTGACATTGTCAATTATTTACGCCTGGTAATGACATCGAGGAGACTTAGCGTACAGTGGTTAACACGTTGGTCTCGATGAATAAAGTTGCAGTACACCGGGCTCGGTTAGTACTTGTAGGTGGTAAGCCGTCTCAGCTCAGCCTGACCCTTTCGTTCGTGGGTAGGCATACTGAGTACCAGAAGTTAACAAATTATAGTAGCCATAATGCCGTGTGCAGCTAGTGCGTGCTGTATGTGAACTTCTGTCATCGTGGTGGCTGGTTGCTTTCACTGAAATACTGAAATATTGAGACGGATGGAGATTGGAGAAAGGCAAAACATACTTCTTATTAGCATAATTCTTATTACCATTTTGGCTTTTTGATGCTATTTTTCATTCTACCAACCTAACCTTTGATCGTGCATATTTCTCGTCAGTCGTCAGCTACAGTTTTTATCTTTTCGTTTCAGTCTGTCATTCTCTATATATGCCCGTACTGTCTGCAGTTGGCTGTCGTTTGTATTGCTAGTATGCGGCGCTCTGTTTTGCGTGATCTTGAGAAGACTGGCAAATCTTGTTTGAGGCAGCTTCTGTCAGAATTTGTTCTCGAAGGCCACGTATAGTATGAGTGTTTGGTTTATTTACTGTTTTTGCTGTCTTTTTCTGTGATGTGTACAGCTGTATGTATGGGTTGGTAGCGTGGCGTATAGCGGCAACGCGTTTCATTCGATCAACGAAGTTACTCTACGCCGGGCCGGGTTAGTACTTGCCATACTTGGATGGGTGACTGCCTATGGGCAGATAAACCATCTTGGTATGTAACCAGCCATCTAGGTCAACTTAGCCTTCCATCCCTCCGGGGTAGGTAAATCGAGTACCGGCCTGTGTAGCTGGGGTTAAGGCGGGACGCGTTCACCTGTGTCGGGTAGCAGGTAATACTGTGTGATCTCATACGGCGGGTGACGCTCCGTAGCTCTGAGATGGGTTTCCCGTGAAGAGCTATAGCATTTAACCATTTAACCATTCTGTGCCGCCTCGGTGCTGTTTTATTACTGCGCATGTTGTATTTTATGTACTGTTACTTACTGTTACTAACTTGTTGAACTTGGTGAAACATTTTCATTTTTAGTGTTGATTTCCAAGTTTCAGAAAATACAGCTTGTTTGCGTTATGAGGGTGCGTTCAATGCCGCAGCGCCTTTCATTCTAGTTCATTTCATTTGTGCCGCTTTCAACACCCGCCTTAAAGCTCTCATTCTATTTGAAATGTTAACGTTGCTACCGGCGTTCCTTCTTTTCAGTTGTACCACGTGACATCACCCCCATGGAAGTGAATGGGAGAGGGCTGTGAAGGGGAAAGAACCATGTGTGTACTGCAGATCTATCATACATTGACGACTGTGGTGGTTATCTGTCACGTGTCGTTATGTAGCACGCGCCTTCGCATGATCTCTCTCGGTCGTCCGGTATTGATCCGTCTATCGGTCGGTCCGTCTGTCGTCTGTCGGTCTCGTGACACTCGTTGTGTCGTCCATTGTGTCGCCCCGTTACGTCGCACTACCTCGCCCTGGTAGCAGCCGTCACATGCTGCTGCTGCTGCATTAGACGCTTGGAATCTCGTGCAGTTCAGATGCATTCACATTAGGGACGTGTTGACTTACTACTACGCACGTTTGGTGCCTGAGAACTTCATCAACACACATCACAAATCCGGTGACTGGCGGACCTACATGTATCTGTGTGGCATCGCGTAACACTGGCGGAGGCATAAAATGTATTCTTTCGATTAAGCCTGTAAATTGTAACTTTTAACATTCACTCCATGAAGAACCATTTGCTTGATCTGTGGGTCTGTATATCTGTCGCAACTGCTTGGCAAGGCAGCGTTGGAACTAAACACACGAGTTAAGTGCGTTTTTTGCCATACGTGCTCATGTGTTCCATCAAAGCGGACTTACTGTAGACGCCCCCGTGTGCGATTTTCTCTGGACTGAGACTCTCAGTGTATCAGCGGTCTCGGCTGTAAAATAAACTTGCGCCATGTTCAGCACAGTTCTATGTTTGGTTCTTATCTCAAGTGCTCAGTGACGCGTGTGTGTTGAGTTCGTAATGGCCGTCTGGTCGAGTGGCTGGCGCAATATTGACTCACCCAGTGCCATGAACTAGGTCAGTGTGTGATGGGAGAAGGGACTGGGTTTTCCTGGCGACCTTAGCGTCATTGCCATTAACACTGCTCTTTGTGGCGGTTCCGTGAGCTAACGTTGAAGCATTGATTGATGATCACAGTCAAATGGTGACTTGGTGAATACTGGATAACGTATGGGTCTTGTTTTAAAACGAAGTTGCTTTACGCCGGGTCTGGTCACTGCTTGGATGGGTGACTGTCTGCGGACAGATAGACCACCCAGGTCAACGGTGATGCCTGTTTTGAGGCACAAAGTCTGCTCATTCGCCTCTCACTACCTTGTGTAGGCTCATAGGTGTGTGTACATGTAAGCATCATGTGTTTTGTTTGTTGTGCAGGTACTTTTTGCAGAAGATGTGTGAGGAAGTTGGAGTGATGTAAATAGGTGAGGTTCATTACTGGTTGCTATTAACATTCTGTTACACTTGCTTACTTGTATTGTCATGCTGCTGTTTTGTTTGAATAATATGTTGTTGAAAAATCTTTGTTTTGTCATTTTGTGTGCGCACCAGAAATGTTTCTTTGTATGTTTTCATGTTGTAGCATAAGTTTGACATTTCATGTGATGCTATAGCTTCTCATATGATGCAAAACCGCATCATGTGAGCCATCGTGCATTAAAATCAATTCAGTCGTTTTTCCTGTAGACTGACGGCAAGAAAAAAAGGGAAGGTAGGAAGCATTTTCACCAAATTTCAGGAGGTATGCCAGACATAATCATCTGTGCAAATTTTGTTTCGGAAAAATTAATGTCGAACTTTTTCATTATAATACTCAATACTCATCAGGGGTTGTCAAATATAGCTTCTAGGGTGGCTTATTTGGTAACCGCTAATCGTTGATCACATGATAGCACCTTGGAGGACGTTGGGGATGTAGGAATCTTCGTTTTTTATTGTAACAGACAGGAGTGCAAATTTGATTGCTAGTCGTATTGTAGTGAGAGAGTGTTCTGTTGTTAGTTTGTCAGACCTTTGAGAAGAGACTAAACAACAAGTCTGGCAGAATGCATGGTAACCCTCGTATGGGTGCCGTCAACGTGCACGGTACGGATGATCATTGCTGTGGCACATTCTTTCTCAAATGGGTTCTCTACATCTTCAACTTCATCCTGCTGGTAAGACTGCTTAGTCATCTGCAGCTGCTGTAATTTGCTATGTCTGTGCTTAACTGCTTATAGTTGACATTTAACATGCTTTGTTGAATTGTGACGGAAATGGCATCTGGCCTGGACCTTGTAACCATTGTTGAGAAAATTTTGGGCCATGTAAGAAGTCTGAAAGTACTAGAGCACATGAAGTACGGTAATAAAATCAACAGCAGTACAGTGCATTGTTACCAGCATCTTTTTATCACTGAGGCCTATGCAATTAGCTGAAGTATTGCTGCTGCTGCTAGTTATCACTGACAACGTAATGTGGTAGAAGTGCTGGATATGTTGCCTGGTGTGTTATTGCACTTGTTATTTGCTGTATACAGCTGTCAGGAGCTGCGATTCTAGCCATTGGTCTGTGGACGTTCTTTGACAAGCAGTGGCTGGCCGGACTTCTTCTGAGTCGGCAAGAGTTTGTCGACGTGTTTCTAGTACTGATGTATTCACTGATTGGCATCGGGGGCTTTGTCATTCTTGTCACCTTCACTGTCGGGTGCTGTGCCACCGTCAGCCGCAACCGAGCCTGCCTTATGCTGGTAACTTCATACTTCCAATTTTGCCTCACGGCTGCACTAGTCCAATGCGATTTTAGTTTTGACCTATTATTCAATCTTTAGTTTTAGAAGTATATTTTCGTTTTAGTTTCATTTTAATTTCATTATTTCTGGTTATAGTTTTTTTTGTTTTCGAATTCTTTGTAATTTTTCATTTTGCTTCAATTTTGTTGTTAGCAAGAACAAGAATAAAGCAAAATGCATTGTTAACTTCTGGTGTAAACATCTTATGTCTACTGAATGGTTACACCATCATATTACACAGTTTGAGTAAACACCATTAAGTGTGTTCTGTTCCCATTTACTGATACTTAATATTAAATCTGTATCATTTTTGCTGTAAATTTTGTCCTTTTCAGTCAGTGGCACTGGTAAATTTAGCACTAGTGCTGTCCACTGAGGCAGCTCAGGCTGATTAGCTTGGTTCAAAGGCTGGCGGCACCCAGTACTTGTACTATATTGTATTCGTCAGATGAACTGGGGAACTGTCGCAATGGATGGCATTGCCATCTTGCTAGCATCATAAATGCTGTTGTTTGCCATTGCTAATTACTATTACTGTTATGTACATATGTGATATATCATGATGTGTGTAATTTTACATTTATTGCAGTATTCAGTCCTACTGTTGATTGTATTTCTACTGGAAGCAGGCTCCGGCGTTCTCACGTATCTTTATGAAATTAATGTAAGTTTCACTTTTTTCCCATAAGGTTTTTGCATAACACTGGTGTGCTGGACTGTCTGCCTGTTGCGCCAACAGTCTAATTGTTTCACTGCTGAAATAGGACAGTGACATAATATATGTTATGGTACGTAGCCATTAGCTTCCAGTTTCACATTGTGAGGCACACAACTGTTGTTAAGTCACATCTCATGTAAGCGGCACTATGGCAATTTGCAACTGTACTGAGTTGAGCTGATTTTCTTAGTCATACACAGCACTGTAGCAATGTCAGTGGTTTCTGTTGCTGTCTAGACTTGGTAAATTTATGTAAAAAAACTGTTCAGTTTATATAGGCTACAGTATAAGGGTGACATCGAGGTTGTAAGTAAGTAAGTAAGTAAGTAGTCTGCATTTGTAACGTGCCATATGTCAAAACAGAAGTTCGAATCGTAGGCGCGGAAGGTTGTAGATATAAAACAGCACAAATCACAATTTAATAATTTAAACTTTACCATTACACAGTCAGCAAAGTTCTTCTGACATTGTGTAATGGTGCATGGCATTTATTGGAAGTATGCTGAGGATTGTTGTGATTTTGGGGAAGACTCGTGTTTGTGGCTTGGTAGTGTAGTGATTAATCGGGATGTTGGATCAGTGATCACAAGGTTTGGTCACTATCGAGTGTTTGGTACTTGGATGGGTGACTCTCTGCAAATAAGTAAACTATCTTAGTACATATAAGGTCATTCACCAAGGTCAACTCAGTCTTCCATCCCTGTGGAGTATTTAAGTTGAGTACTACCAGCCTGTCTGACTGGCAGGGCTATAGCGGGGCACATTTACATGACATTGTGTTGAGTGGCAGGTAGGCACTGCGATCATATATGGTATATGACGCTCTGTAGCTCTTGAGATGGGTTTCCTATGAAGAGCTACATGTATACCATTTCACCATTAACGAATCATGTGTTACGATGCAGGTTCACAGAGAAGCAAAGCATCTGGTGAATGCAACAATTGCCGAGAGATATCATGTTGACTTTGCGGCCAAGAGTGCCATTAATCGCATGCAGGTGTCGGTAAGTTGTTCTTTCAAATTATACTGCAGTTGTCTGTTATTCTGTCTCTGTATTCTGTTTTAATGGATTATGTTTTTTTCCTTGGTGGATTGCACCAATGCATCGGAGGGGTTGCCAACTAGCATTTTCATGTGCTAAGTAAGTCATATTGGGATTCTAAAAGAACGTGGCTGTAAAAATTTTAATTTAGCAGTTTGGCACTTTTTCTGCAAATTTGGCATTAATTTAATTTTTTTTACTTTGGCAGTAGCACCCAATTTTGGCTTCAGTTTGGCTTTAATTTGGCAGTAGCAAATGATCTTATCATATATGGCGTTATTGAAAATTTGGTCTTTTTTGTTTGTAATATACATTACATTTCTCAGCCAAAAATGGGTCGGCAGCACTATACAACTGTGGAATTTATGGGTTAATAAAACAGTGCAAGGTTGTCATTGTGAAAATGCTTCTGTGGTTGTTTGTATGATGCAGTTACTTTGCAGTGATTTGTTGTTTGTTTTTACTTTCTGTGCTCATTGTTGTCACATTCTCAATGATGAGCCAAGTTACTATTAGCTTTTTTAGTTTTAAGCACTCATCTCGTTGGACAGGGACATATGCAGAAGGGAGAAGGAAGCTTTGGAGTACTGCTATGGTAGTTGAAATGATGAACGTGTGTGTTCAACATAGTTATGTTTTGTTATATATCTGTTATCATCATTTTTCGAGTTATGGTAAAAAAAACTGTGCATTAGAAAGCTAGCTGGTTTGATGATCTGCTGTTAACATTTCGAGACCAAGTTGAAGCTTCACTTTTTATAGTCAAGCTGCAAAGCCTAGGACTCGTGTTTTGGAAATCTGAGCTACGTGAATTGCGACCTAGAAAATGGTTCTGAAAGTGAATGTTGTGCGTCACTGTCTGTACTGTGGTAGGGACTCTGCTGTGGCAGTTCATCCTTTAAAGACTGGGAAGTCAGCGGCTGGTTGAAGACTTTTAACAACTCAGTTACTGCTAGTGCTGTGCCAAACACCTGCTGCAAGAGTCTGACGATTGACTGTGGATTAAACACTGACATCAATAACATTTTCTATAAGGTAGAGCAACTATAATGCAGCATGACAACCAGGGGCCAAATTATCGAAACTTCTTAGGAGGATCTTTGGAAGACTTTTTTCCAAAGAAAGTATACGGATTTTCGAAACTTCTTTGGAAACTTCTTAGGAAGATTTTAGGCAAATATGTAGGAAAGCACTAACTTGTCCTACATGGAGAAAGCTGTGTAATAAAATGAAATTTGCAAAAAAAGTATGCAATGTTGACACGTCATAGGTTATTTGCGTGACACTGCAGTAAAATCAACAATGAGTAGGTAAAGCAAATTGATGTTTGGTCAACTTTAACAACGAAACGATGTGTAAATTGCATTTCCTGTCGACGTGCCAAGATAAGAAGTTTTCCAAAGATGTTTTCAGAAGTTTTCAAACTAAGGTGATTATGTCTCATGGTCGGTATAAGTGCATCTGATTGGTAGAACTAGTTTAGGAAGATAAGAAAAGAAGAAGTTCTTTGGAAACACAAAGAAAGCCGTCAAAAATTCGGGGAAAAAAACTTCTTTGGAATTCCTAAGTCATCTAACATAGGATATTTGGGAAAATGTCTCAGGAAAGTTTCAAAAATTTGGCCCCAGGCCCTAAAAACCTCCCATTTTGATGATCGATAGACCAAAGGTCACAAATGAGGTGAAGCATTGGAGCAATGAGGGAGTGGAATCTGGGCAGGGGCACCATAGCCATCTTTCTTAATATGGCTTTGGGGCTTCCTGAAAAATTTTCATCGAAATAACGTTAAAATTGCACATTTTCTTTATTTTTTTGCAAGCTGAAATGGTCTTGTCTGCGATGACCTATTTGTGCTTTGTTCTTCCTCCCAGAACAACTCAGATATTTTATTTTCCAGGACCCAAAAAGGGGATTTCTAAGCTCTGGTGGCAACAGATTTCAGAAGCAGGTTGTAGGCTTTAGTCCAGCTTTTGCATAGTTTGTCTCCGTTACTCGTTGCCAAGTGACATCACCATCGAAACGTCTTTTGCATCACTTTTGCAAAACTTTTCTCTGTTGTTGGTTTTGTGATGTTTCTGCCTCAAACAGTGTAGACTACGCATGACTTTCCTAGTTGATCTGTTTTTATCTGGTCATTTTATTCTTTGTTCCTAATTTTTAGTTTTCTTTGTATATCTTAAGACTCTTGTGCACTGTACTGTGGTCTTGCAGTGTATTGCATTCAGAGTATGCAATATCCTGTCATGATGATGATGATGGTGATCATCATGTCTAAATGCATCATGAAGAAGTGGTTAAAATTGGTCAGCATTTGCTGCAGTTATTCACAGTGTGATATAGGGACATGCAGACTATTAGATGATTTGTTTCCATGGTTTTAAGGTCACAGTCTAGCTCATTTTTTGCAGTTTGATTGGATGCTCATTTTAACTTGACATATTTTGCAAAAATTAATCACCACATGGAACTCTCCATGGGAGAAGATGCGTTACTATGCTATACTGTTAACTCTAAACTCTTGTGACGTTAAATAATTTTGATGTCATACTGACAGAGAATGGAAACTGTAGACATTAGGCATGCAACTGATTGGACAGAACTTTGTAAATTCAGTGAAGTTAATGGAAGCTGCCCACTTAATAAATGATTTGATTTTTATTTGAATACATTGATTAATGGGACTTTTTATTTGATTCAAGTCATTTTCTGTAATTTTTCACTACCCTGAGAGCATGAGAGTTGGCTTAGAGTACGATAGCTTATAATAATTATAAACCATCTATTGCTGTGCTCGATGCAGGGTTGCTGGCAATACATCGAAGACGAGTTCAGAGTACATCTCAATATCATGAGTGCCGTCGGCCTTGGATTCTGCTGCCTCCAGGTATTAACTGATGCCGAATTCTATTAAATAATAATAACAACATAATGTTCATATGAACGCAGAGTCTGTCCAATGCATTTCGATAGTTTACAGTCTACGTCCATATAAATATAATCAGTGAGCTGTTTAGACTGGTAGAAAAAAATCAGAGAGTTTAATTTTAAATTGTTCAGCAGCAATGTTCCTGTCATCCTTTGCTATTATTATAACTAAACCTTAAATATTGTCAGTCACGAGACCATTCGATTCGTCACCAGCACTTTTCTATAAATGGTTCATCGTCACCATGCATCCATCTTGCAGCGTTGTGGAGATGTGGCACCTCAAAGATAATGGGGTCACAACCTTGACCTTTTGGGGTCAAGTAACGTCGTCGGTCACTTGACCATTCGACTCGCGGTGGTCAACTTTCTATGGGTGGTCCGTGGTGACCATGCATCTATTTTGCACCATTATGGAGATATGGCGCTTCAAATGTTGGATGCACACATGTGGACACGGAAAGAAAGATGGAAGAAGGGAAAAAGAAAGAGGAAGTTGGAGGGGAAGAGAAGGGAAAAAGAAAGAAGGAATTGAAAGGGGAAGGAGAAGGGAAAGAGGAAGGAAAAGGGGAAAGTGGAAAGGGGAGGGAGAAAGGAGAGGTGAAAGGGGAAGGAGAAAGAAGAAGGGAAAGGGAAAATGGGGAAGGGAAAGAAGGGGAATGAAAGGGAAGAGGAAGACTGAAGGAAGATAGCTTAAGAAAAGTTGGACACACGGACACTCAGGTGATTTTATACTCTGTCCAATGCTATTCATTGCATTGGTCAGACAGTTATTGTTCAAGTTGTACACAAGCTACATGACAAGAAGTATACAAATGACAAAGAGAGAAAGATAAGCACCTGTGATTCACTTGCAATGTTTGATGCTGTAGAAATGTGTTTTGATTTGATTTTTTCTCTTAAGCCAGCGACACACGAGCCATCATAGCTAACTGTCATGGCTCGTGTGTTGCTGGCTTTAGCATTGTGAAGAAAAGATATTATTGGCTGATCAACTGGAGATAGTATGCTTGCATGCATGCCATTGATTTTGCTGGGCAGCAGAGCTTTTTCTGCATACCGTACTTGACAGTTCATCAGTACACGGTGTTTCATAAAAAGGCACTGTGATGATGTCAGTGTGTGCCGTGAGTACAAGCTTGCTTGTTTCAACTGGTGCTGTCAGCTGGTTCACTGATGAAAAATGTTCATATCAGCACTAAGCTACATGGGGGCATAAAATCAGGCATCTTACAGTCCAAAAATTCAACCGTCTGGCAAGCAGTGTGTGCTGGTGCACTGTCTTGCTGGAAGGTGCAAAAGTCAATCTATCTTCACAAGTATGTGAAAGTGATTGGTTTGGGCATTTTTTATCCTGCAGTGGTAAAACTTCAACAGTTTGTCATCAGTTAACCAGATGAAATTCACCATCGATGCAGGGCAGCTATTTAACAACTGTCAGCATTGGTTGCGACAAGCAAGTACTCGCGGCACATTATATAACAATTTGGCACCTCCATACCTGGTCGACGATTGCAACTTGGTCAGCGATGACACTCGCCGACTACGTTCAGCCGCCTCTGTCACTTGTACTGTACCGAGGACAAGGACACGGCTCGGTGACAGATCATTCGCCGGCCCACGAGTCTGAAACAGTTTGCCGGCTGCACTGTGGGCCGTAGAGGACTACGAACAGTTCAAAGCGCAACTAAAGACACATTTGTTTGACTGATTGAAACTGCGGCGCCTAGTGACTTCTGCTTTTAGGCGCCGTGTATAAATCCGCTTTATTATTATTA
>Ga0209671_1005454_pt1 | contig 12879 bp, 7 predicted proteins | sample WorMetHERISLAND2_2_FD_187401 | JGI IMG/M metagenome (GOLD analysis project Ga0209671, IMG submission 187401) | Marine gutless worms symbiont microbial communities from Max Planck institute for Marine Microbiology, Germany - Olavius geniculatus... | ecosystem: Host-associated > Annelida >... | reverse complement strand
GATGTCACTTAAAGACCCACTACCTTCAGTCAGCCTTTTCTGCCACCTAGCGTCCATCATCCTATGCGCCCTGATTCTTTCTGAGACTGGCGCTTTATAAATCATTTACTTACTTACTTACTTACTTACTTACTTACTAAGCAGTTAGATGTAGGAGGTTTCAGCCAATAATGCTGTAAAGTTTCCTATTAAAATCCCAAACGGTTGCTGAGAAAACGACGAAAAACTTTAGGGGTCCACTTTTTTGCCGCACCCTGCATAGTGAGTTCAATAGGATGTTTACAGATCGAGCAAACATCGAGCAAACATCGAGCAAACATCGAGCTGGCTTAAGCAGGCTTATTGAAACCCCGCCCACTGGTTCGAATGTAAGCCTAGGCAGCGCTTATCCCACAGCTGATCACGTGTTATATAGGCCTTCCATCAATTATTGCCAAAACATCAGCCCGCACATCCGTCAAATGCAAGGATCTTGGTAATATTTATTGTACATGCCGAGATATAGCCCATTTTGTCTTAAAATTTGTTGCCATGGCAACAAGGGTCGGTCGGGGTAAAATTCAGTTAGCAGCATTTCATGGCCTACTTCCGAAACCTCCCTCACAGATGCAAAAAAAAATCTCACAGATATCTCTTACACAAGCCAAGTTATAGCCAATTTTGTCCCAAATTTCGTTGCCATTGGAAACGGGGGTCGGTCGAGGGAAAATGCGATTGGCAGCATTCGATGGCGCATCCCCGAAAACCCCCCTATAGGCGCAAACAATCTCGCAAAAATCTCTTACCCAAGCCGAGTTATAGCCAATTTTGTTCCAAATTTCGTTGCCATGGCAACGGGGGTCAACCGGGGGTAAATATAAACGTCACCGTCCTAGGCCGTCTCTGAAAACCATATCCAAGAACCAAAAATTACGACCGAAGTTATGACAGTTTAAAAAATTAAAATTTTCCCCATAGGCGCCATTGTATTTTTTTCGAATTTTTCGAATAAATAAGTGAAAAATACTATTTTTATTTTATCGCAGGCGCGCGGTACAGCCCTGTGTTAATGGCGATCGGCTAAGTCAATGGAGAATGGCAAAATTCGACCCCGCGCAGATCCGAAACCCCTAAACCGATCGACAAAAAAATTGAAACAGGTGATTATGTCCGCGAGACGACCCCCTGTGCAAAATTTCGTGCAAATCCGTCCATTGGTGGCTTCTCGGCAAATTGGTGAAATATAACGAAAATTTTTCTAGTATATATACCTTTTTTGTTGACCGACCTACAGGTCAGACCGCCCGGCGGATTTTCACGCACGATGGCTCAAACGACGCGGTCTCACGCAAGGGTCAGACCTCTTCGAGAACCAAAATTCGAAGTTAATGTCTAACCCCTGAAAAATTCCCCCAAATTCGAAAATTGGGCAAGAAAAACGGACAAATTTTCGGCCAAAAACGCTCTTGTATAAAAATTTCACCTATAAACGGCCACTAATCGTCATCGTAGGCCCATAAAAGTTGTATAGTGAATAGGTAATATGGCCTCGGGAATTCCAAATATGTGGTCATTTTGGACCCCCTACCCACATGCGCAGTGAACTTTTGGCCTTTAACATGGGCAAATGCAACTTTGAGGCTTTATATCTCCGTAACGGTGCCAGATAGACGCATGGTTCCAATGGACCGCCAATAGGAAACCACATATGCCGAGTCGAATGATCACGTGACCGATGACGTCACGTGACCCCAAAAAGTCGAACTCGTGACCCTCAAAATATTTGAAGCCCCGTATCTCCGTATACGTGCAAGATAGACGCATGGTCATCGTTGACCACCAATAGGAAAGCGCCGTCGCCGAGTCCGATGGTCACGTTTCGTGGTGACGCGGTGACGTCGCGTGATCCCTAAAGATCAAAATCGTGACCCCAAAATATTTAAAATATTTAAGGTTCAGTGTTTTCATGTGCGTGGAAAGCAGGTGGTTTATAATTGACCGTCAACATAAAAACTTTGTTATTGTAGTAAAACAGCAAATATAAATGTACAAAAACATCAGTTTATACACTTGTTAACGGCAACGTGCAATGAGTGACACATCGAAAACAGCAAAAATCATATAAAGGTGATATTATTCAACAGCACATTGACAGTTAGACGATGTGATGGTGAGTGATATCACCTTTTTATGATTTTTGCTGTTTTCGATGTGTCACTCATTGCATGTCGCCGTTAAGAAGTGTATAAATTTGATGTTTTGTACATTTATAACAATAAAAAGGCACTTCCTCGCGCAGAACGGCGTCATTTGACGTATATTAAACGTAAAATCGGTCTAACGGACTCGCCTGATCGAGTTGAAGAACCAAAAAAACGTAGTAGCCTGAATTTCGAACAGGAGGGGTGTATATTTCACCTATGTGGGGAGCAAAAACCCCTGGGCGCATCGAGCCCAATTTTTTGGTGGTTGGGGTCCACCTCATAATCACGACATTCAAATTTGGTGAAGATCGGGTCAGGGGTTTTTGGTTGGCTGAGGGTCAAAGTTTGCCTTTTCCCATAGACTTTGAAGGTCGTCCTTACAACACTCACACTATCGTGTGAAGTGCGATAACTCCATAAAATTGGCCAATTTTAATAATTTTCAGCATGCAACATTATGAAGAAAATTAGGTTAATGACTGTACACTGTAGTTTTGTCCCCCCCTGTTCCTCCCTTATCGTAATACCGTTGCTACACTACCTTGTAAAATACAGAAGACGTAGTTTGGCTTTTTGCAACAATGATGCTTGAGCGTAAGCTTGCAGATGTATTGTAAACTGGTCTAAGCCTAATCGTCGTCTGATTGGCAGATGGGTGTTCACATAACGGAGTCGACTACGGGCCTGGCGACCGAGTGACCATCAACTGTAACAACTGGTCAGTCCGTCACACGTCTGAAGTCGCGTAGTATTTGTTGACACTGGCGTAGGTAAAAGCGGCACTCAGGTGGTTGGCTGGAAAACGCGTCTGGCGTGTGGACTGGTGTACCCCTCACCCAAACATTGTCGACTTTCATGTCAAAATGGTGCGTTTGGGTGCATTTTGACACTGTTTTGGAAAAAAATCAGCTTGAAGTGGGCCACTAGAGGATTGGTCTCCCGAGGGACAGATGCGACGACGACGCGTGTCCTCAGTACCCTCCCCCCTTTGTCTACGCCAGTGTTTGTTGCTCGCTTGATGTAAAAATTTGCAGCAGCCAGCATAATTGCATAATTGCATGATTGCATAATGTGTAGTGGCAGACGTATGGCAGAATATAATGTTATGGAGTAAATCATTAAAAATGTGATTTTTGGTTTTTCTACGTTTTCCGTTTTAGAGTGAGGAACTCGTGCCGAACGGACGGATGGGCAAGACATGTAATGTTGTTTATTAAGATGACACGAGACATAAACACTGTTAGAAATTGTCAGTCAATGTTCTCTTCTAAGCTGCCAGGTGAGCAGCGTAAAAATGTGTTCACAGCGACAGGACTCAACGGAACTGCACGTCGTATTCGAGTTCATTGCATTTCTGTCGCTCAATGCTGCTTTACAATAGGAAAGCCTAAGAATTCATGAACAGCTATGCTATTCGCTGTTCACGGTAGAAGAATATGTAATTTCGTCACGTTGCTGTCTTGTGCCTAATCTCCATGAAGTGTACAAACCCAAAGTTAGCTCTCAGATCTGAGGCTAGTTAAATTTCATTTGTTCATTTGTATATTTGTGCTTAGGACTAAAAATTTGTAAACTTTCGTTTGCCGTCCGTTCTTTAAAAGTTCGCACAGAATATTCATCCGGCATCCGTACGAATAGCCGCTAAGCTGTTCATACGGCAGTCTGATAAATAACCGGTCCTACCAGAGCCGGCTATTTATCCAGCCCCCGCCTTGGCCGCCTTCAGCCGGTACTACATAGGTACCGGCTAAGGCGTTCCTGCATCAGACCGCCGCAGGGGTACGGCGTCACCGGAGCAAGTGACGACCTCAGCCGTAGCCTCACTGATCGCCAGTCGGCCAACTGGCATCTCAAGCCAAGCAAGCAGCATGACCATCACGGGAATATAGCCAGTCGTCAATTTTTTTGTACTTGGCTGCAGCACCGTCCAATTCATGACCAATACTAGAAAAGCAGTCGTAGCCCGCACACCTCCGCCAAGGGCTTGTCAGATTGTAATGTAGATTTTACCTACGCGTTTCAAACTATAGTTGCATTTTCCACAGTGACCTAGTTCTACGTGACCTAAAAAACCGTGATTGGATACACTGCCGCTTTGCCAGCGGTTCCCGTATGCCCTCTTTACGCAGTGGTAACGAAAACTTCAAAGTAGAGCTGTCAAGGCGTTAATTTTGTTAATGCATTAATTAACGCGTAAATTAACGCAGCCAGTCCCGTCGAGAGTAACTTACTTGATTCCATTCGATTGTCATATAACCGCACTCCAAGACCGTTCGTCCGTCCGTCCGTCCGTCTGACTGTGACATTGTGGTCACAGAAGAGAAATAAACGGAGTTTTCGACTGATCCAACTTCGCGTCACTTCGATTCGATATACGGCGCATGTTTTCATCCAATGCAACGCACACTTTGATGCAACGCAGGCAACGGACGCAACGCTAGAATAGACACCGCTCCTGTCCTTGCGTTCCGGCCGTTGCGTCCCTTGCGCCAGCTGCGTTTGTTGCGTAATTCTTGCGTGCGTTGCGTTGGATAGGAGCAAGATCTGAGTCTCGGGGCGGTGAAGAAAACCGATCGGTGAAAAGCAACGGCAAGAAAATCGAAACAACTGACGCGTGTACAGTCGCAGTTTGGGAATGATCGTCTCAGTTTCTGTTTCGTTAACAAGCAAATGGCTGCGATCTGTCTGTCCGAAAGTATCACCTCACGTAGACACTCACACAGTTGCTAACTAATGACAAAAAGGCTCCTTTCGCATTAATAAGCCGCGACCATTACAGTAGCAAACGGCGATTGACACGCTCCACGTCGTCAATGGACAACTGTTGAAAACGCAGCAATTGTACAGACTGTGTTGTGTAATACCGCAGTTTAATGGAATATCCGAACTTTTGCTGCACAGAATTTAGTAACTAAATGAAGTAAATTTACGCATGTACGTTAATTATTTTAACGCGCGTTAATTTTTTTAACGCGCGTTAATTTATTAACGCATTAACGCGTTAATTAACGCGTCAACTGTGACAGCTCTACTTCAAAGTGATCCAGAATGCAGGATTCCTGCCGGATTGCCCCCAAAATTGAACCACCTGTAGCTTATGCCATGCCCGACATACCCTCAAAATTTCAGAAAGATCCGTCCATAACTTTTTGAGTTATGTTGCTAACACACACACACATACAGACAGACAGACAGACAGACAGACAAACAAAAACCGGCAAAAACATATAACCTCCTTGGCGGAGGTAATTATACGCTTAGGCCTACTAGTGGTGTGCATTCTAATTGTCACACAAATTTTTCAAAAACGCTAACCCGAACCCAAACCCTAACTTTAATTTAAACCCTGAACCTGAAACAAAACCTTACAGCATAAAACTGACCCTAATTCTGATCACTACATGTAACGCTGTTACGTCGAGACATGATGCCGCCAGATAGCGAACGCCGTTGAGTTTTTCGTCGCATGATGCGTAAAATATCTGTAAATTTGCAGACTTAAAATATCGTATCGTTTTTTTCTAATTTTTCAACATTTTTCTACACATTTGGGCAACTAACACTAACCCTATAACTAAACTAACTCAAAACCGAACTTTTAATATAATTCTAAATCATATGCGATACTGCCACACCCGAGTACAAAAAGCCCAGCTGTCGCTAGGATAGCCGACAGTACTGGTTGTCAGTGACCTTCAAAGTCATCCAAGGTCGATGACATTCGTGTCATTTGAAACCCAATATGCGACTTCCTATCAATGATCAATAGCAACCTCGCACTGTTTAGCCACAATAGCGCGTAACGGCCTTTAAGGTCATCCAAGGTCAACGATTTCTATCTAACTTGATATAGCGTATGTTACTTCCTATTAGTGGTTAATAGTAACGTAAGCCGTATCTTTCACCGTTTTCGAGATATGGCCAGTTTTCCGTTGAAAAACGCACATTCTCCTACCCCCTTATTTAACCCCCAATTTGAAAATGTTCCCTTTGAAGTAGATGGCTGAAATTTTGCGTGCCCGAGTTTAACAACTCATGGCTAATTAATTGTGTAAAAAGTTTTTCCCTACGCCCTACGCGTTAGTCAGGGTACATCCGTTACAGACGGACAGACAGACGGACGACAACCATGACAACAGATGGACCGTTACTTAAACTTGTACGGTCGACTAAAAACTGGCAAGTTTGACTATTTTTGCGAATACGGAGGCGCGAGCCTCATCTTTTCGAATTCGGAAAAATACTCCTTTGAATAAATAGCCGTTAGCCTACTCACCGGCTGGCTATTAATTCGATTAATAGTCTGCGTGCTATTTTTACAGCTGCCGGATGAATAGTCAGCCCGCAAAACAATAATTGCGTGGGTAAAATTGTTATTGAATACTGAAGACATTTTCTGCAGTTTTTAGTTTGTTTTCAAAGTTTTACTAAAAAAACTGTTCGCATCTAGTTCGTTATGCTGCAGTAGGCTATCTTTATTTTAGTTCTCATGAGTAGGCCTATTATTCAATGTATCGGCTTGTTCCTATGAGTTGTTGTTTAATATCATGCAACATGTCATGATATAAAAATAAACATTTTAAAAAGTCGCCCGGCCCTATTTTTCGCCTGCTGCAATCAAAAGTACAAAACTTTTGGGGCTTTATGCTGGTGAATAATGTGTTCATTGCGTGTAATACGTTACGTGAGTAGCACGTGCGTGGCGGAGCAGTACGGTCAGGAATGGCAGTGCTCACAGGAAACGTGTCTGATACGCAGTGACGTCATCGACCACGTCAACACCGGACAGCACGGGTACGATTCAACAACGACACTGGCGACGTGGAAGGGAAAAATTGCCCCCCTTCCCTTTAACTCACCACACTTACTCTTCTCCCGATTAAAGTTTTGCCTGTCGCAAAATCTTTTTGCAATGTTGGACAAGTTTTTGCCAAAAATACAAAATATGGGGCTGGAAATTCCCCTTTTGGAAAAATTTAAAGGGGGCGGCAATTAAACTTTCGAAAATAAGTACTTCTGTCGCAAATTTGCAGCCGTCTGTCGGAAAATTGTGAATTTCCCCTGCTCACTGTCTCCCCTTTTCAGCCGCTGACAAACGACGTCATTTTGGTGAACGAAAACGATTACAACAACATTTTGTGCACGAACCGTGCCGAGCTGCGAAACCAAAATTTTTACTGCCAGACGCTTTTCGAAAATGAAAAAATGACTTATTTAGCATTTCAAAATGCCGGTTCAGAACACTGTTATAACTGAACTGATGTAGAGGCGACTGTTACACCTGGCAGCATTTAGATGTAGGCCACCGCTATAGGCTCTTGTGTTAACGGATCATTCATGTTACTAGTCAACATCAAGATTTATATACGCGCGGCGTGTTACGGTGTCAGCACTGTTTCACCTGCGGCAAAAGGCACAGATGCGTGCATGCGGTAGGCCTACTATGTATTTAGGCCTACTAGGCCACTATACATTTGGCTGACAAATCATTCGCCGGCGCCGATGGCGTTGGCCGTCGTGGCTGACATAATGACTGAACAATAAAGCCTAGTTTCCACCCAACGCAACGCACGCAAGACCGTTGCGTACTTTTCGACGCAACTGACGCAAAAGCGACGCAACGGACTAAAACGCAACGAAGCAGTTTGTAGGTCACGTGACACGGAACATGCGCAGTGAACTTTTGGCTTTTAACATGGGGAAATGCAAATTAATTTGAGAATTTATATCTCCGTAACGGTGCAAGATAGACGCATGGTTACAATGGACCACCAATAGGAAACCACATATGCAGAGTCCGATGATCACGTTCCGATGACGTCACGTGACCCTGGATGATCAAAATCGTGACTCCAAAATATTTAAGGTTCTGTGTTTTCATGGCCGTGGAAAGCAGATGGTTAATAATTGACCGTCAACATAAAAACTTTGTTATTGTAATAAAACAGCAAATATAAATGTACAAAACATCAGTTTATACACTAACGGCGACATGCAATGACTGACACATTGAAAACAGCGAAAATCATAAAAAGGTGATATTATTCAACAGCACATTGACAGTTAGGCGATGTGATAGTGAGTGATATCACCTTTTTATGATTTTTGCTGTTTTCCATGCGTCAGTCATTGCATGTCGCCGTTAACAAGTGTATAAACTGACGTTTTGTACATTTATTTAAGATACAACTTTTTGAATTTCCGAGCATGTGCTGCACCAAGTAAACTTTTAAACGTCGCATACGTTATAATACTGCAGTGGCCTCCAACATGCAAAAAATGTCGCTACTGTTCGACATTTTCTGGCCCGTGGCGCTCTTTTTTGCGAGCGCCCCTGTTCGGCCAAACACGCTGAACATGTCTAAAAGTCAGCCTGTGGAAAGAAGCCAGGGCGTGAGACTGGTCTGGTCTGATGCGTGCTGTCGGCAAATCATCCATTAGTCGTCGGCGTGACTTCGAGTAAAGTTAACTCAGCAGCGCGCTCTGGTACCGCTTACCTGGGTGACTTGCTGCCTGGCTGGCTTGCTGGTCATATATCAGAGCTATTGGATGCAGGCGTGCATGTCCGAAGTATTGCTGCTGCTGCTGCTGCTGTTGTTGTTGTTACTGACAGAGGTCTGGTGGACTGACACGGCTGCCCTAAAGGGTGCGCCGTGACATCAGCACCGCCTTTTCCGGTTGATCCGTCAGAACCTCCAACGACTGGTTCACGTCACCAAAAATCTCTATAGTCATGTTGACTCCGTTCCAGCACATTCCAGGAATTAGTGTTCAAGAGTGTGTGGGCCTTCCCCGCATCTGGGACAAGTTGGGTCAACTGCTGCATTTAGTAGATGCTGATACGCCTTGAAGCTCAGACAGTGACCACTGCGGACCTGGGCCAGGAACACGGCATTCTTGCGTGTCTTGACTTCCGCCTTGTCCTTATAGCTTGGTTGAAATTCTTGTAGACCTGTGCAGTTCTCAGGTGCTCGATCGGCATGTCCTGGATCGATCTATTCACACAGTTCAGAGCTGCTGCCAATGAGACTGGCCGTGGAGGATCGTCTGTTATTGTCGCAGCTTCCTTAGCCGCCTTGTCAGCTGCTTCATTTCCTGGGATGTCCATGTGTCCAGGAACCCACTGAATGATCACGTCATTTTTGACCTGCAATAGCTTAGCTCTGACTTCGCATGTCTCCTCGGAATCGTTCTCAATAGCTTTTAGCAATGACTGACTGTCAGAACAAATCAGTATTCTGTCCTCCGGCTCATTAGAGATGATCCACTCCAACGCCATAGACATGGCCTCCTTCTCTTCCTCAAACGAAGATGTCAATAGGCTACCTCTTCTCTTCCAGACATCAACGATTGTTAAAGAGTCAGCAGGTCCTGAAGTTATCACCATTGCTGCTCCACCATTGAAGGTGCCATCGCTGGCTGATCCATCTGTGTATAGGGTCAAAACCAGCTTATGACTCTCAATACACCTCAAAGTTTCATTCTTTAGAACCTCATAATCTCCATCTCTCCCGTTTCCTTGGATGTCTGTGTAGACGCACCAAGTGCCTGCAGGCCCTGCACGACTGATCCACGGAGGTATCTGGAGCAAACTCATTGGCTGTCTATCTTTCATCTCCGATGGGAGGCTGTCAAGAAGACTTGCTTGCTCCCGCCAACTGGATCTCTGCAGGCGGTGTTGGTTACTGCTACAGAGAGCCAAGTTCTTGGGATGATCCGCTAGAAGTCTGGCTGCCTTCTCCTGTGCTTTTACACACAATCTGTTGCTGCAAACTCCTGCTTCCGCTCTGAGAGCCTCCACTGGTGTGGTCTTGGCCTGACCTGTCATGATCCGTAAAGCCTTATTCTGTGTTACCTCCAAGTTCTGAAATCTAGTTGCCGAGAGCCAGGGTTGCCAAGCTGGAGCTGCAAAATCCAAGCAGCTTCGGATGAGGCTGATGTAGACCATCTTCATTGTATTCTTCTGCCATCCCCATTCCTTTGATGCAAGGCATGCCAGCACTCGACATCTGGATGAAGCTTTCATGCAGACTGTCTCGGTATGACGGCTGAATGACAATGTTCAGTCCAAATGGACACAAAGCAGACGGGGCGAGCCATCAAATGGCACCATCTTACCATTCAGCCAGACCGTTAACTGCCAATTGGCTTCCCGTGTATCGGTACTGAAGAACGCAATCTCACTTTTCTCAGTGTTGAGAGTCATCTTCTTCTTGCTCCACTCCAAGACAAAGTTGACAGCCTGCTGGATGTCTGCTGTAGCAGACTCCTTGCACCTGTTTGACGCCCACAAAGAGACATTGTCTGCATACATGGCGCAGTTGACAAACTTGGGGATGCACTCCGATACACTATTGATGTAGAACAAGAAAAGAAGTGGAGATAACACCGAGCCTTGTGGGAGGGTCTGTCTTATTTGCCTCGTTCTTCCAAGGGTGTCATTGTAACTGCCACATGCTTGTCTGTTCAAAAGAAAGCCTCTTATCCACCGCAGAAAGACAGCTGGCAGACCGAGCTCATGCATTGTCATCAGAAGTTCTTCGCACCAGACCTTGTCATATGCCTTTGAATAATCCAGCAGGACAAGGACTGACCTTTTGCCTGGCTTGGACTGAAAACCATCATTAATGGACTGAGTGACCCTAAGGATTTGGTCTTACATGAGTGATGTTTTCTGAAACCGGCTTGCGCCGGTTTACACTGTTCTGTAATACTGTTTTACTTCGGCAGGTATATTCACCTGTTGAATTATAATGTGTTTTGCACCTTTTTGTAGCTGCTGCTGCTGCTGCTAATGGCTTGTTTACAGTAGGATAGAGCACTAAGGCACTGCAGCGTGCATGCGCTCAGCACTCCACATGCAGTTGACTGACTGACTGGGTCTGATATCGACGAGGGGAATTATCATCTACGACTCCTCCCGCATTATGCAAAAAAAATCGGTGAACTTTGGTCCATTAACAGCTCAACCCCATTGCTTGCAGCGATTCTGAAAGCATACCGACAGCCAGTTCGATGCCTATAGGCTTGTTTATTTGTACAGCATACAAAAAAGTCCTTATCGTTTGGAAACTTAGTTTTATTAATTAGTGTCACTGAGTAACAGCAGACTCTAAGCTGGTATGGTACGTCAGTCTTGTGAGGCAGGTATGGCTGAAGAATGTGGTTAGAGTTGGTTCTAACATGGTCAAATAAGTCACCATCAGTGGGAAAAGTACTTAATGCACAATAATAGACCTATAACCACTCTCTTACTATTCCCATAGTGCCACCTACATGTTTCGCTTGAAGCCCTAGAAATGAGTGGTGTAAATGCAAGGCATTTGTAGAGCATATTGCTACAACACACTGAAAACTGAGATGTGAAATGAAAACCTAAATGAAAGAACACAATACAAATTGGCAGGCAACCTGTGATTATCAATGAGGGCCTTCTCTCCTTTTTCTTTCAGGTAGCGTAGAATGCCAGATGGTGAGAAGTCGACGGACTGATTCAACCATGCCACGGTGTCACGATTAATGCCTTTCTTCATAATGTTGAAGAATCCACGCCACTGCTGCTGCTTGCATGACCCACTGGCCACGGACAGCAGTGTGTGCTGTACCTGAAGGTAACAGCAAAGAATTATTATTTATAGTATTTACTATTTATCTTGGCTCTCCTTATATGCTACAGACAGCCATGAGATTGTGCACATAGAGAGTTGTTGTAATCTCACAAGCAAATGACCAGTCTATTCGATTTATCACAATTCCCATAATGCATCAGTCAGTGCAGGAGTTCTGGTCTGTTCCATAGAAGGATACGCCAAGCACTACAATTCCTACCAGATCGCAGATCACCAGTTTCAAATTTTTAGTCGAAGTTGAAGGCACTCAAAATAAAGATGGGTGAAATCCAAAATTTGGGGTTTTCTGCGTCCTTACAGCTCCCTGGCTCAGTATTTTACATCTAGAAAAAAAATTAGGACCCTACATTGTTACGCTTGACCGTTGTAGGAAATATGATATAAACCCAGGGCCTATAGCCTGCCTTACAGGCATTACAATGCATATCTCCAGCCCCAAAAACTGCAGTTTAAATGGATTAAATTGGAGACTGGTTTAATTTATTTTCTTGTAACCCCAAAAGGCACATCCTTGCATGATTCAAAGTGTTTAAAGCCATTATGCTATATGCATTATTTTACAACGAGGCGAATTGGCTGGAAGGCTGCGAGTTACGAGACTGGGTTTTCCGTGCCTGATGGCGGCTCTCAATATCGTTTCCTACAATCTGCACGAACTTAGCCAAGGAATACCATTGCTTACAACTCTGTGTGACGAGTTCAATGTGTTTTTCGTTCAGGAACACTGGCTCAGCTCTGATCGACTTGGTGAATTAGATGCTTTGTCATCGGATTGTGTATGTTTTAGTAAGTCTGCTATGGATACAGTATGTAGCTCTGACATATTGCGTGGCCGCCCTTTTGGTGGTATAGCAACTTTTATTAACTCCAAATACGGTGAACATATTAAACTTGTGGCTGCGGAAATTAACTTTATAGCTGTGCAGTGTTGCGGTATGCTGCTAATTAATGTGTATTTCCCATGTTGTACAGGCACTACAGCTTATCATAATGCACTGTGCGACATATGTGCCTCAGTAGGTCAGGCAGTGGTGGCGGAAAGGGGGGGCGAAGGGGGGCATGCGCCC
>Ga0209671_1005453_pt1 | contig 12879 bp, 7 predicted proteins | sample WorMetHERISLAND2_2_FD_187401 | JGI IMG/M metagenome (GOLD analysis project Ga0209671, IMG submission 187401) | Marine gutless worms symbiont microbial communities from Max Planck institute for Marine Microbiology, Germany - Olavius geniculatus... | ecosystem: Host-associated > Annelida >... | reverse complement strand
GTACCAGTGGGTATCCGGTGCGCTCGAGCAGCGTCAGCAGAGCGGCCTCGTTAGCAACTGCGACGTTGGACGCGGTCTTTGACGACGATGGTGCAAGATCGGCTGTCGGTGGCGTCTCACTGTCGTCACTCGCCATCGCTGTAGGTTTGTCACACGACCGAACGACCGACAACCAGACAGCTAACTCTCTTCTGTGTCAGCTGGTTGTCGGCTGCTGAACTTGGGACGAACGTCGCTGGCTGCGTTTACCTATGCACTTCATCACGAGCGGCTAGGGCGACACATGCTGCACCGGGGACTGCAACGCGTGGTCGTAAAAGACTCCCCGTGGCCGTATCTTTGTCAAAAATTGATCGATTTTCGCTTTTCACGGATACATTCAGCAGGAAATTAAAAATAAAGCAGCAAGTAGGCTCTATGGCCTAATGATCATGTGTTGCTACACTACTTTGGAAAATCTTCCCTAAAACACCATACACTGTATGCTAGGCCATGTCTTATGGCAGGCAATAGGCCTAACAGGTTTTATTGACCTCAACTCCTGGAACTGGCGTCACAATTTTGCAGTTTCTCAGTAAAAGAACGGTGACTTGTAGCCTAGTGTACTCAACCAGATATGATGTCACAACCATATAGGTACTGTAGTCACATGCATGACGTTTCACCATGACCTATTACAGAAGGAAGACCCGAAACGTCACTATCCTAAAAAGTGTGCAGTCCCCGCATGCCATCGAGTAAGCGTCACGATCAGGTCGATTAGTCGCAGGTCAGCGACAAACGCTCGGTGGGCCAACTGCACCACAGGTGTCTTCATTTGCATTGTGTACCGATAATAAACCACGGCATCTCGACTGCAGGAACAGCCTATGCCACCTTCACTAGGCCTATTAGAGAAGTATCTACGGTACTTTTCTTTACCAGTGTAGAACGATACGCTTTTCGATGACAGCCTGCTCCAACAATAAAGCCATTCAATTTCTTCCCCCATAAGCCCATGCCTCACTTGGGCCCATCACCCTCTTACGTCCGAATCATTTTAAAGTCACAATGAAAAATTTTTGTTCACTCCGCAATCCCCAACCCTGTGAATATCCCTGACTCTTCGCGGCACGCTACTCTACTGCATGACCACATTATTTATGTCACGCATACTAACACGATTTGATCAAATTTCCGAGAGCTGCCAGAATTCCTGACAGTCCAGGTTTTTCAGACAATCGGTCAACCTGGACTTTGAATGTAGCGCACCCAACTCCACCAAAGTACGCCTTTTAGATTACGCCTAATCAAAATTGAGCGAGAAATGACAACCCCTTCCCAGACCGTCCTGGTAAGTAAGTAAGTAAGATTATTTAGAAGGCGCAATTTAACAATAGCCACCATGCGCCGCGCTCTCAACGCCCGAACAAAAATGTCCTAAACTGCCGTTTAAACTGTTCAAAGTTAATGTCAGTTTGTCTCAGATGAGCTGGCAGACTGTTCCACAGCCTCTGACCTGCAGCAGCAAAGCATCTGTCTCCATAGCTGCTGCAGGTCCTTCTGACGACACATGTCATGGGAAGGGGACACCTCATCTCAACACTAATTAAACCCCTCGGAGTCCGACATAGCGTCGGCCGAGGTTTGCGGTTTCTGACTCTCACTCTAGTTACGCATGTGACCTCGGACCAAAAGGCAAACATGCAACGGCCAACATTGCTATGAACAGAGAATACTTAGATGCGTGTTTAACAACTTGCAACTGTCACCGCATTGAGGTAGGCTTACAACGCAACCAGAACTACCTACAGCAGCTGTCTGAAGCGTGCGCAGCGGACAACCAGATGACAATACAGTCAGCTGTTTTAATGGTAGGCTCAACAACTCAATGTATGCAACCTTTTTACGTTAGCCGTAACCACGTATTTAACACGTTTAGCAGCTGCAAAATGGCACATTAAACGTGGACCATACCAGATACCACATTAGTTCTAAATCTCTTGACCTTAATAGGTTTGCTAAGTAATGTGATACTTACATGAGAAGTAATTTTCCAATTATTTTCAAAAGTCTGAACAAACACAGTGAACTAATTGTACTGTCCACATTTTATAGTACTCTTGGATGTGTCTACTCCTGCATTTTCAATCCAGCATATTCAACAGGCTTTTTTTAATTTGGTCCTTCATGTTCAGTCATAAATTTTCCAGGCTTCGTTCTTATTGCTTCTTAGCTGGCTCTTTGCATTTTCCACATATATGAACAAAATTAGAACACACTGACTTGATATGGGCTAAAATGGAAAAAAATAATAACACCATGTGCTTTAACGAACAACAAAATTAATATATTACCAGAAATCTCCTAATTCTACATAAAAATTGTAATCTTAAGTATGAGCTTCAATTCCACACTGCACATCAGAGTGTTTCTTAAATTATGCCACAAAGTCTATCTGAATCACATGAACTGCACCGTGACAGTCAGAACTGACTTAACAACTGGTTGCAATAGTCTTAAATTACTTTAAGCAGCAAATAAGTAACATTAAACAACATAAACACACATAACGAACTTCTTTTTTCTGTCGATGTGGCACATGAAATGGTCACAAAGCAGCGCACGTTATACTGCATAACATGCATTATGTCAATGCAATCACATGCTAGCTGTACACTAGACGCCTGAATACTCCGTAACTCAAACTACCTATGACTAACGACCAATTAACACTTACGACGAAACTCAACTCAACTCAACTGTCGTGACGTATTACTATCTCTGGACGACAATGCAATGACGTCATTAGCATTGTGACGTCACGCTGCTGTGCACAGACGACGCATTATTTGCTAGCCTGGCTAAGCCGTTGAGTTGAGCTGAGTTGCGTCGGCAGTTCGAGTTCACATCTATGACGTCGTAGGTGTGAACTGGCCATAAATGACACAATACTATCAAACAGTCTCTCAACGTAAACTACAACACCAAAAAAATAAACAGCAGTCAGTTTAGAATTAAATGTAAAGCTGCAAATTTTAATACAGTCATTACTTAATGTCACGATGTTCACAAATACCAACCAACTAAAAACTCTTAATCACAAATCAACCTGTCTATAGATTTTAGATGTGGTATATTCCAGCAAATAAATATGCCTGTCCACCATTTTGAGAATGACCCAGCTGCTAATATAGTAACTGCCAAATAGTTTTCACTGTTTAACTGCTTCAGTGAAAACTGCGGTATAAAATGCTCATGGCAGGAAACACAGTCTAACTATGATATGAACTCTTCAAAATTTCTGCACACAACCATCCAATATATCGTCATGAAAAATATTCATCGAATTAAAGTAAACACAGAACGTAAGAATTATTTTAATGAACAAAATCTAAAGGCCCAACGAAAGTTCTCACAAACAGTTCTACATTAACTGTACAACAAAGACTGTTTCACACAACTTGTGACACAGCAGAATAATACGAGGGGCGTTCCAAAAGTTTTGCAAGTCGATACGTTAGACAAAAAATTTTTTCAAAATACATACACCAATAAAACGTACATTTCTCCTTAACCCATATGAGCTTAAAGCGAATGTGTCGTCACTGTAATTTATGATGTCATAAAGCGTTCAACAGGAATGATCTGGAGTACCAGCGCAAACAGTGTAAAATTGGGCTCACTGTTGCATGACAATTCTCCAGTCTACAGCCAGATTTTTTAATATGAGGCCCTGGGACGTGTGATTTTATGAGAACCCTGACAAGTATGTCCGTGAATTTCTCATTTGCGATTATAAATATTTAAAAGCCAAAATCTATGCCAGCCATAAAAAACTATACGTACGAGAAAAGTTAGACAAATTTTGCAACTCGATAGGCCGCCATATATTAGACTAAGAAGAATTTCAAAATCTATACAGTATATACACCAGTAAAAGTTATATTTCTCCCATACTCGCATGAGCTTAAAGCGGATGTGACATCATTGTAATTTATGACTACATAAATTGTTAAACAGGTACGATTTGGAGTGCTAATGCAAACAGCTCAAATATACGCCAGACAATTCTGCAGTCTGCAGCTGGATTTACAAATGTGAGACCCCGGGATATGTGATTTTGTGGAAGCCCTGACAAATACGTTCATGAATTTCTTATTTGCAATATGAATACAGAGTAGCCGAAATATGCACTGGACATAAATAACAATGCTTATGTCAACTATGACGTCATATTAAGATTTGACGTTGTCAGTGAACTTTACCGAAAAGTTAACCGTTAGTGATATCCGTTGATTAAACAACTTTTACAATGTCGAACTGGGTAGCCCTGATGCGTGGGGGCATGGAAGCAAGCCCCCCCGCATATTTCCCCTCAATCTAGCAGTGCCCGGCACTGCAGTCCAATCCCAATTCCCCAGCAAACTGTTGGTGACCCTGGCTTTGTACAATCAGACCACCTTGCATACAGCAGGGAGACATTACTTGCAGTAACTATCATCCGTTTCTAAATTTGAAAAATTTTCTCGACGGTGTTGGCAATTCAAACAATGAATGACTCTAGCCTGTGGTGAAAGCCTGGCTGGAAGGACAGACATAAAACACTTTATGACGTCATAAGTTACAATGATGTCACATCCGCTTTAAGCTCACATGAGTTGGGGAGAAATAAGCGTTTTATTGGTGTATAGATTTCGAAAAGTTTTTCAGTTTAACATATCAACTTACAAAACTTTTTTGAATGCCCCTCGTATGCTGAATGACTACGAAAATAGACAAAAACAGACCAAACAACATCGTCGATACAACAGTCACAAACAGCTGGAAAAAAAACTTGATAAAAATCTCACCGTCAGACTACAACCAACTGTTCCATAAGTCTTGTCTGTTTCGGCACTATCATGCAACAAAAATTCTCTATGAGATATTTTTCATAGAAGTATATGTGAAGACAATATGATAAACTAATAAAAAACTATCATAATGCATACAATGTCCACCCCGTTGGTGTACTTCATTACAGCAGACGTACGATAGATAACCGCAATATAAGCTTACTGATTATGTAGAAATAGGAAGAAGCTAGACCTTATCAGAGTTTTGCCGTACACCATCCTTGCGTTGTTAAATTCATCGATTCATTGCATGGATGCACATAAATATTCATGAAATACGTGTCAAAGCATTGAATTTTTTGACGTCATGGTGCATCAATGCAATCCATCGCTTATGTAACCAACGATAATGCAGAAAACAAATATTTTTGAGCATTGTGCGGGTACAATACACTTTTTAACTATATGTGGACTTGATTAATAATAACAATAGTCTCACCTACAATGTAACGGTGATAATAATCCAGAATTTTCCAGGTAATATGATGAGCAAATAAAAACGCTATTATCTACCACAGTAAGTTAAATCAAACTGAATGCCACTTCTCAAGACTTATCCCTGCTATGTCATGAAAAACACACAAACACAGAAAACAGACGGACAATAGCTTCTAGTAGAGGTATCGCATGTGCCTCTAGCACAACTATCATTAACGTCACACAATCGGCAGTGCTCAGAAATGACACTCCAACAATTGCAACAAACAGAAGTTGTCCATTGTCGGAACACAACAAGGTTTAAACCCAACTGCCAAGAATGCATGATGACAATGAATACTTCGATAGTGAGTGAGTGAGTAGCGTTTAACGTCCCACCTGACACAGTATAGGTCATTTCAGGGATGGCCAGGCAGAATGCATACAAACACATAATAATGGAACAGTAAGTTTAACCTTTACAATAAACAAAAAGTTTAACCTCTGCAAAAACACAAAAATTAGCTTAACCTGAAATTGTAAGAACCCCATTATATGCGTGCATATGTAATTAACATATTGATAGTTCTAATAATCTTCCCTGTTATCCTCCAGTCAGTCATCAATGCGATAACGCTATCTATTGAAGGACAGGGGGCGAATGCTTCGATAACACAAACTGCCAGTGGAACACGTCTGACATCAACAGGAATGATAATGCAAGCAATCGACCAGGAGTATCATTTGTACTCTATATACTAGAGTTTTCTTCGTGTCTCCAGTCAACTCAGCCTCCTACTCTTCACAGTAAGATGGAATCTCCATCAACTTTTGTTGAGCATAATAACTGACGGTGACAACAGCATTTTGTAGGCACGGGACAGGCCTATAATCCACCTGCGGACCAATGCTTAATGGAACAGTGGGCGCAAAGACCAACTGACACAACTCAAAATGCAGTAGAAATTTGATACAATGGCACAACAACCAGACACAGTTATGCAATTTGTAGCTGCTACTGCTATCGGTAGCGAGCACTGATGGCCACTCTCCTATTTGCGATGAAACTGCATGTACAATGTACTCGATAATAAACCCTGCCCTCTCTCCAAACAGCCTATGCATGCATCACAGAAGTAAAATTTGTACTGTGAAGATAAGTTAAGACTGTGAGGATGAGAGACGATAGTGCCACGCGTGACAACCAGCTGATTACACTCACGGAGTAAGTGAAAGAGTGAGTAGGGTTTAACGTCCCGCCCAACACAGTATAGGTCATTTCGGGGACAGCCATTCCAGGCAGAATTGCACATACACATTATAACGAAACACAGTTTAACCTTTACTGAAAGTTTAACCTTTATGAAACACAAAACATAAAAAACAACCTAAACCTAAAATTGTAAGAACTGCCAATTACAATTGTGCATGTGCAATGATAATGGCAGTTCTAATAATCTTCCCTGTTATCCTCCAGAGATTCATCAATCTCATAATGCTCTCTATTGGACAACGGGAGGCAAAGACAAAGACGTCAATTAAAATAACTCAAAATTGTGACAAGACCACATCCTTCATTATGTCATGGATGACTGATTGATAAGTGTTCATGTGTACCGATGGGCCAGGATGCACGAGACAGATGAACGACAAGTCTCAGGGACTGTTTAACGTTACAATATGACCAATAGCAGAATCTGGAAGAACATGTTTCCGAGATCAGCAGCAAATAGTGTTACATCAAGCCACCATCAAGCACCTAACCAAGCAAGCTCTTTTCACTAAAGTGGCCATCAGAGGAAAAATTCACAAAAGTTTAATAGTATAAGACTGAAAAAGAACAAAATTTTTTACAATGAGTGCATCCAATTGTCACACATTACTTTATAATAAAATGCTAAATAATATGCTAAATAATACTCTTAAAACTTGGATAGAGTGTGAACACAGTTGACTATAAAAATGCACACTTCAGCAATTATTTGCAATCCTCTGGCATCAATTTTTCACTTAATTCCATCTGCATAAATCAGCTTTTTGCTTTCAAAATATTGCTGAAATGTTTACAGTCTACAAAAGGAAGTGAAACGTTTAATACAACTACGTATCATCGTATGGCAATAAGTACGATCCAAAACACATCCTTTCAACGAGAGATCCAACGAAGCTGAAGTCAAAATTTCAAAACCATACTTGGCACAACGATACAGTACACATCGTCACACAATGCTGCATGTCACAAGCAGTTGCCATGGCAATACAGTGCTGCCCAGTATGAGGCTACGTTCACATTGACACGAGTGTGAGTACAAGTCTGAGTTTCCATTTACGAGTTAACAGTTACTTAAACAAGCTTCACCCATACGAGCACATAACTCATCATCATCGTTTGACTGCTGAGCAATGCATGTCTATTGACGATCAATCTCAGTGAAAATGAGCAAATGCCTTTTGAAAAAATACATCCCGCTACATTATCTACTGTTTGACTATGTGTCAAGTTGTGCCCGACTAATAATCAGCAATGACATGAGTTTTAAAGCCAAAAATGGACTGTAGCAATAGAAATTAAGCTAATTCAGTATTCTTTTTTTCTACTCACAATGGTTAATACTATTAAAATGTTTCTGCTCGTTTGAGGCTGCCCAAAAATGCTCGGATGAGTGAGAACGACTGTTGATGGAAATCGCTCAACTACTTGCAAACTCATGTTTACTGTAACTCGTGAACAAGTGCTTGGACTCACACCCATGTCAGTGTGAATGAAGCCTGAAGGCTATGGGACATAGTCAGGCAGATCGTCAAGCTTTGCACGGTCTTCATCTGTATCACTGCGAGCCAGCAGCAATGTGTGACCCCAGCCAGTCGCCACTCGGTGGATGTAGATTCCATCAAGCGGCTTCACTTCCTGCGGTGTTGTTGATGTTTTGATGCTGTTTGCACCGTAGCCCTGCAGTCCGACAAAGTCAACCAATAAAAACTAAACCGAAGACTTTTCTGCTCGTTTGAGGCTGCAGCGCACTGTGACTTTTCCGTACTGGCTATAAGCACACTTACTTATTTACAACACAACTCGCTTCTCAACAGTACACTACGTCTGGCAATGCACCAGCAATATATGCCAGTCATCACTTAACCTGTCTGTGGACACATAAATTATGGCACTGACAGACTAACACTGAGAAATTTCATCAGCAGATTTCATTTGCTCTTGATGGGTGGTCTGTTAAAGCGGAAGGGTAAAGCTCAAAACAGTCACTTTTTAGATTATATATAAAAAACTGCGTTCGTCTGACATCTCCTTAAGTCTTGCAATGTTGACTAGTTCGTTATTCCATACAGCCATATTCTGGATGCTCAACTGTTCACTCACTGCGACTCTGTACACATCTATCTGCAGTTTTTCTTCATGCAAATTTCAGAAATGATGTAGATTCGTAACTCTTATACATACATATTATATATAAAAAACGGCAAGCAATTCATTTAATGTTGTATAAGCGCTGATGTAAAACGACAAAAATCAAAAAGTATAAGCACGAACTAATGTATTAGCTTAGACATTTAATCTGTTCTCAGTAGCCAGATATAAATGTCTAAGCTAATGCATAATGTTCATGCTTATACTTTTTGATCTTTGCCGTTTTACCAACTGCCAACTGCCCCACTAAAGTAACTGACTGTCTGCACGCTCAAGTGCTATTGGTAACCTTCAGATGATCTGCAGCTACCTAAAGTGGCGATCAAAGCCACAGCATTGCTAACATCTACCCCAAACACTAAAACAGTTAAAAGTGTTAACCGAAAACATCATTTTGTGAAAAACAAGCAAAGCATACTTGACTTCATGACTCACCAGTTCTCCATATGTTGGAGATGCGCCCCAGCTGATTACACTCTGGTCAGCAACTACCACGATACTCTTGTAGCTGAAATAATACCGAAAAACATAGACAAAGTGTCTGCAGACTGCAAAACATTCTACCGATGAAACTAGTGAATTATCCATTTTTTAAAAGCAGCGGCATTGTCAACGCCATTCTGAAGAGCCGTCATTCAGGGTTAGGGGTAGCCTAAAGCATAACCTAAATGGTGCACTGAAAATGATAACTAAATCACAATAGGCAATATTGAAAATTATTCCCTGCAATGACCATGAATGACGGCTATCAAAATGCTGCACCCAAATCCTCTTGATGCCATCCATATTTAGCCGACCTCCAAGTGAAGTGTAGCTCACACAACATACATATGATTCAAGCATATAAGCCAAATGCAACTTGGCCGATCCAGTGTATTAAATGTCCAAATGTAATCTTATTACAACGCGCGCAAAGTCTGTCCATCTGTCAGACACCTCTGGCGCCTTCCGTGTCCACAATCACTGACCCCGACCGTGGCATTCGAATCCTTGGGCCTCATGTACGTGCCCCCAACTTCCTCCCACAAACAGTCAAGAGGCAGAGGTTGAGTTGTCGGGTCTTCTTTCCCCACTGATTCTGCCAATCCCTTTAGTATAGTGTATAGTGCTGGCGAATACTGTAGTGCGGGGACTTTTCTAGTAACCATAATCATAACGATAATTATAGTAGCCCTAATGTTGAATTCAAAAGAGAAACTTGACAGTGTGGTATACCAGCAGCCAATGCTTCTGACATTCCAGCCAGACAGATCATGTATCGGCTTTGGATACATCGTTGCATCTCCCGTGTTCTTGTTCTGGCCCCAGAAATACATTGCACCTGAAATCAGCCGAAACAAATGTTAGCGAAACTCTAAATGCAACAAAACTATTACTTCCTATATTCACCAAACTGTCCCACCATTGTTTGCTGCTTGCCAGAATGAACACGCAGGAGACTTAGCAAAAATCAAATGCATTAGTTTTGGGTTGCACTGCTAATACTGACTAATCCAGTTATCACAATGACCGATTAGTTTTTAAAACATCAAAAACACTTTCTGATCTGCTAGTACTTGTACATTACTATTACTAGCAAATTCCAAAAAAAGACAGCTATGAACAAATGATTCCTCTGATGACTATGACTATAACAAGTTGTGCAATATAACAGCTTGTAGAACAAATTACTACACTCATTACATTTTCATGAGGACCTGCACTCACCAAGTTTATTGACCGCAATGCTAATGCAAGTGTCTCTGAAGAGAATCAAAAATAATATACGTAACATGCAGACGACTAAATGCAGCGGCAGCTCGATAATCCAAAGAATCAATAGTACAGAAGTTTTAGAGTTATTTCCTATAAACTTCTACAGATGTTGACTCAATCTCCACATCTGCTCTCAACTAAGATTAGGGTTAGGGCTAGAGTTAGTGAAAATGTACGTTTTAGTATACACCTTCAGACTATCGAACCATCGGATTAAACGCACAACCAACTACAGCACAAGTTGTGTCCGCCTCACCAAGTTTGTTGACTGCAATGCTGAATGTGGATCCTGCGGCAATCATCGACGCCCCACGGTTTGGTCCTTCAAAGAACTTGAGCATCCGTGGCACAAGTTCATCCTTGTTCTCATCATGACCCAGTCGGCCGTAGCCACCAAAACCCCACGTGAATATCCGATCCTTACGATCAAGAACCACCTAAAAGCCACAGGAAAAACCTTACTCTCACGACAGAGAGTATTGCAGTGCAATATTTTCATATATTGGGAAGAAGAAGATGACAACCTATGTAAAAGTGCATTAATTAAGTAAAAAAAACTTGTAAGGTGTTAATTATGTCACAATGTGCTGCGATCTCAACACCTATACAAAGATGTCTTTAGCAGTCACTTGAACTGTCCAAAGTCAACGTCGGTTTGTCTAAGATGAACTGAAAAACTGAAGTGAAATCATGCAGTTCAGTGACTATTTTGAATTAATTCAAAATCAGATGTAAAGTGTATATTAAAAATGGTGCAAAACATTCAAAACTAACAACGGTGAGAGATGCTATAATACAACACAGTCGCACCATGCTGAAACTTCAACTGCAAGTTCCAAGTAAGTAAAGATAAATGCTAATCACAAAAGCAAATGCATTAGCAAAAACAAACATCCACCATTAGTAAGTGGAATTACTACTAGGAACTACAAATTACTACAAATTATTACTACAGACTTTATACTTTACAAAACAAATCTACACAGTTAAGCTAATCATATTTCCAGCTAATAGGTAACAATCAATTAGAAAAAATTTACTGATTACAGTCCCATTTTTACACGCGAAAGCAGCTACTGCTTTAGCGCGTCTTAGCCATCGCAATTCTCTCCGTCTGTCACATGGGTGGATCAGTCAAAAACAGAGATAAGGCCTAGGTTACTATTAATCATTAATAAAGTCATACACTGGCTGTTGATTGGCAATGAATTCAAGGAAATACAGATTTATATGGAATTTTTTGACGATTTCGGGCTGCGAGACACATTTCAAGACCGAACTGTGCCAAAATCAATTGAGACAGACATGGAGAAGCTGTGTACGAAATTTTCAGCATTGAACGTACATTTCGACAGTCCAAGTCTCGATTTTCTAGGTTCAAGGAAACCTGCGCACTAGGGCATCAAAGAGTGGTACCACCGTAAAATTTGTTATTTTACCATTGTTGGCCAGTCTTTCGTGAAAACAGTTGCAGATAAGCATGAGCTTTTCAATCGTATCAACATCGATGACTTTGAAAGAAGTTAACTTCCAAATTAAGGGGTTTTATTGATTTTTAATCTTCGGCTGCAGCGCACACTCCAAGAATGAACTGCGATTAAATGGATGAAGACAAACTGACAGTTTGCGAACAGGAACTGCTATAAGCTTTCGCGCTTCTTGCGAGCATTAACCCAAATTTCTTGTTCACGCACCTGTTCCACAATAACAAATTCTTTACTAGAAAGCCATACATCTACAGAAGATATGCAAAATTTCAGCAATTCGATGCAGGACGGCATAAATAAATGTGTGACAACTGACCACATGGTTCTGTCCACAGACGACGTCCTGGACTTCGACGTCAGTGACAGCTGAGACGACGCCATCACGACTCTTCTCAATGAAGACCATCACACGGCGCGGCCGAGTCTCACAGCTGAAGCCCAGCTTGGTGTTGGTCACAAAGTACTTGCCATCCGTGTTGTGACCTACATGCGCAAACACACCAAGATCGCTAGTACATCAGAAGTCATCAGACAACCCAGTGCTCCACTGATCACGCTGCTGCTTGCTACTATCACACCTCACACGATAGTGTCAGTGTTGTAAGGACGACCTTCAAAGTCTATGGGAAAAAGCAAACTGTGACCCTCAGTCAACCAAAAACCCCTGAACCGATCATCACCAAATTTGAATGGCGTGATAAGATCGTGGACGCCTACCACCAAAAAAATTGGGCTCAATCCGCCCAGGGGTTTTTGTTCCCCATATAGGTGAAATATACACCCCCCTGTTCGAAATTTACTACACTTTTTTTGGTTCTTCAACTCGCCTACAGGCAAGTCTGTTAGACCGATTTTTATGCCTAATATGTCAAATGATGCGGTTCTGCGCAAAAAAGTACCTTTTATTGTGATAAAATAAAAA
>Ga0209671_1005451_pt1 | contig 12880 bp, 3 predicted proteins | sample WorMetHERISLAND2_2_FD_187401 | JGI IMG/M metagenome (GOLD analysis project Ga0209671, IMG submission 187401) | Marine gutless worms symbiont microbial communities from Max Planck institute for Marine Microbiology, Germany - Olavius geniculatus... | ecosystem: Host-associated > Annelida >... | reverse complement strand
AAACCAGGTAAAGAACCTGGTAAAGAACAGTGTTACCTATTGGCTATGCCGATCATGACATTGCTGCGAGACTGGGTTAACCCGTCGTTTTTAATTTTTGACATTTGCAGCTCGGGGGTGGGGGGGGGCGAATACCCCGGCCATCTACGCCGCTAAATTTGCAGATCGGCCATTTTCGGTTAACCGGTTACAAACCGGTTAGTAGTTTCGGTTAACCGGTTTTGAAATTAACCGAAAAGGGCATCCCTAGTCTTTTGTAATCTGTAGTGATGTGTGGTGCGTTGAAGACTCGGGACGGACCGAATCAGTGGCGGTCGTACGTCGGCATTTCGGCCGCTGTTGTCGTCTTCAGCAGTGGAGTCGAGGACTTCAGATAGACATGAACTTAGCGGTATCAACAGCAGCCGTTACCATGGTGATTATCAGCGTCGTCATGGCAACGCCAGTTATCGGTGTACGTCCGTCTGCTAGGCCTAGCCCTAGGTCTATCTGTTTGTATGTTTGTTTGCTAAATTTGAACGTCCTGTAATCACTTGGCGGCTTCCAGGCTTGGTGGCATAGTGGTTTCAACATTGTACTTACGATAAAAAGTTTGTGGGTTTGACTCTGCATCGGGTCGCTATCAAGTGGTTAGGCCTACTGGATGGGTGTATGCCTCCTGAGATCCAACACAGGTGAACGTGTCCGGTCTTAACCAACCACTACGGTTAACTCAGCCATCTATCCCTCCGCGGTAGGCAAATCGAGTACTAGCCTACCTGGTTGGAGTTAATGCGGGGCGCGGGCATGTTCACTCTTGTCGGATGGCAGGTACCACTTTGTGATCCCATATGGCAGGCGACGCTTCATGGCAAGTGTGAAGTCACGAGCTGACAGGTCGGAGACATGGGCCGGATGCCGCTGATACATGTGAGCAGAAAGGCAATAAGTTAAAGCTTTCCTCCATACGAACCAATTTCACAGCTACCGAGCGTCACCTGCCATACCAAACGCGCCGATCGGGCTCAACGCTCCCAAGCCCTTCCAGTCGGTTGAAGAGCGGATAGGACTACCTTTCCTAATTCGCTCTCTCATACTGACGCCACTGCTCTATGCTGTATAGGTGTGATGTTTGATTTGTACAGGCGCCGATGGTCAGAGCAAACTACTTCGGCACGTCCACAGGACGACCAGCGTTGATTGTGGCTATTGAAGCAGCCGTATACTAAAGCCACCAAGTTCCATTCAACGAAACGTCTGAAACGCACAGAACGGACGCAACGCAACAATAGATACCGCTTCTATCCTGGCGTTTCGGCCCTTGCGTCGCCGTCGCTTGTGTCAGTTGCGTCCAAAAGTACGTTGCGTTGCGTGCGTTGTGACTGCGCCACAAACGGGCGTGCATTGCTGCCGTGGCGTGATCTTTAATGGTGTCTGTATAATTGGGCATCTGCCTGTGAAAGAATTTTGAAAGAAAGCCCAGCTATCGCTGACAGACGGACACGACAACTCGTACCATAGACGCATATAGCTATAGCGCGTCAAATAATCGCTTAATATATCACAAATGTGACGTTTGGTTACTTTTTCGCGTTTGAGTCTCCGTGTACAACTTGACGTCTGTTTGTGATTTTTTTTTAAAGACGGTGCGCAAATCGTGCATTTTGAGCATTGTTATTGTTTTTTTTGTGATAAGTTATTGCTGACGTTATAAGAGTACACGATCTGCTGACCGTCTAAGGCCTAATTGTAATGATTGACGTTATTTCTGTAAAATAACTAAAAGATGAGCTTTTTTACTGTGTATGTTGTTTTTTCGTTGACGTGAAATATGCAGTTATCTTACAATGCACCGTCTATTGTATTTTTATCGCACACTGTCAAAAATAGCAACTATCTTGGGCCTTAGTTTGACGATCTATATTTGACGCTTTTTTACAAAAGGATGGTTTACCATAAATCTGCAGAAATAGGCATCTTGAAAATAATCAGTAGGCCTGTACACTATTTTGATTCTGCTTTATGTGTGCGTCGTTTGTTGTGTCCATTCACACACTTCTAAAGCCTGATTCATTTCCCCGCTGTTAGACGTCGGGCGTTGTTTTTTGTTACATTGTTATTGTCTATTTTTGAAATTTTATACGCTTGCCTTAACTGTTATTGGTTCGATGTTAGTTAAACCTACCGCGTACTGTTGTTTGTGCGCGTGTTTATGCTGCAGACGTGTTAGGCCTACTGCTTACAGTTTTTTAAGAGTTAATTTATTTCATTCGCCTAACGTGTGATGTTTTCGTGTTTTACAAGGTAAGTGCTGTACACTGCTAGCTGACCGAGATATTCCGTAGGTACAGTAGGCTACTTTGGTCGATCTGTTTTACCTCGCGACGATATGACAATGGCTTTATTAGAAGCTAGTGCAATGCGTGCGGAGAAAATCTTTTTACTGTGATCTAATGATGCCTTATGCAAATTATTTATCATATCACGTCTGTCTGTCTGCCGGCGAATTGTGCGTGGTTAACTGGTTATTGAAGCAAGTGGTCTTGTTCTCAGCTAAAGTTTTTGACGCGCTGCAGCTATGCTGCAAGCGTCTATGGGACGGGTTTCGTATGTCCGTGAGTCCCTCCGTCCGTACGTCTGTTATGGGTGTATTGTGGCTAACCTTTAGGTGATATGGAAAACTTTTTACACGAACAATTAGCCATGTGTCTATGTGTCTTAAACCTAGGCGTGCAAAATTTCAGCAATCTAATGCAAGAGGAGCATTTTTCAAAATTGGTCATATCTCGGCAACGGTGAAAGATAGGGCCAAGGTTCTATTGATCACTAATATGAAGTGGCATATACTCTTTCAAATGAGATGAAAATCATTGACCTTGGAACTGTTTTGAAACAGGAACTGTATAGGCTGTAGCGCGTCTTCCCTAGCAATAGCTGGGCTTTTTGTATCTACTTATGATGCTTTTGGCGTGCGACGTGCGTCTGCCTTAAGTTTGCGTGTGCATGTGTCGTGCAATTATTTTAATAATTATTGCATCTATCTGTTCTAAGGACTGTTTCCACGTATGGCATCTGTCAAGTTTGACAGCTGTGTGAAACTATTTCACGTCTATTCTCAACGTAAACGTCATGCGAATGTCATCATCTCTTGCATTTATCTTTAGTGTCTTCGGCCATAACTTAGTCAGATTACAACGAATTTTGAAACATTTTGGCCTACAAACATGACGTGAACATTTGGTAAACGGTAGTCTTTTTTGGCGTTAATTTTGTAATCATATGGCCAGGTTATGGGCAAAGAAAAGTCGACACTATTTAATGTGACATCACTTATTTGTTTTGTTACTTTTGTACGTAACTGCAAACAGTATGGCTGTTGGCTGCGTTAGTTCTACGTGATATTAATAGTATTCATTAATAAATTATTAAACTGGTTTCAAAGCAGCGTTTAGGTTATTGACCAGGTCTGTTTACAGAGACTGAAGTTCCCAGGATGCAGTTTGTAGAAAAGTTAGTCACACAATACTGAGAAGAAAATAAGAGTTTGGCATGGTGACAGCATAACTGTTTTAAACCGTAAAAAATAAAAAATTCAAAGATAGTTTTTTTAAAGGTTTGAAGCCGACCAGTGAAGATAAAGTGGTATGTTTTGAAGAAAGAGTGGTCAAGCTCATGATATTCAGTGATCAGGTATCACAAGGTAAGACAGTTGCAGTAAACAAGCATGGTGGAAAATAAAATCGTATTCTGACGGTTTATTGTCTACTGAGTAATCACAGTGTGGTGAAAAATTATTACAATCTGCAGTGCCTTCTATCCTTATACCTGGTGGGCGTGGGAAGTCTTGTTGGGGTTGTAGATCAAAACTCTCCCCCCTATTTTTCACTGGGCAATCTATAACCCTTAACAAAACTCCCCTCCCCTATTTTTTTACTTCCCCTATTTTTAATTTACACTTTGAACATAACTTCTCCCTATTTTTCAATCTACACCCTTGACAAAACTTTATCCCTAAAGGGGGAAAAACCCAAAATGGAGGGGAAACTTGAGTCAGAAATTGGGGGGAACCTAAGCCCAAAACTTGGGGGAAGTTGCGCCCGATTTCGATTCCAAATCTGTGGGGATAGACGCCGCTGGCAATCCGACAGTAACAGTGTAACAGATAAATGGATTACGCTCAGATATGCTTGCTATAACGGTTTCATGACAAAGGAAGAGAAACGCAACAAGTTAAAAGCGTCAATATTGAACACAATCAATACATCACAAGTTAATACTAGCAACACGCACAGTACTGGACAATGACATTATAAACTATGATCAATTATTCATTTGATGACGTTGATTTACTGGCATATTAAATAACTACCAGTTATAAATGACATCACATAAAAAACAACACAGCTGTGAAAAAAATTACAGCCTGATTAACTCATTATTTTTCTACATCAAGTAGAAGTCAATAACAATAACATATCACGCAAATAAAGTTATAAACTAACTAATAAATTACTCAAATAAATAGACAAACAACAGGATAAAATGTGCCATTACTCTGTCGTTAACCAGGCAGCAATAAATGCAACAACAGACTGCTGAGAATACGACTAGAAACAACATCATACTGCAGGACTACAACCTATAGACATCAGACAATGATAACTAACAAATTGTCTAGAACTGTAGAAATTACTGATTAATCACACCATTAAACGTAAAAATTCTTTTAATCATTAACAGAACTTTAATCGCTAAATTATCAATTACAGTCACAATACTATGAACACATTATACCATAGGTAAGATGACAAGCATTTGATAAATAATTAGAAATTCCTCTAGAGAACATGATTGAACAAAACAAAAACTTCAGATCTACTAACGATCATACTGACCTATTGTCATCTCTGTGCATCTGTAACAGCAGTTAGCTGGAGAAGTTACAAAGTTGACAAAAATGCATTTTCTGGCATAATAACCATGGCAATCAATCTAGTTACCTATTCAGAGTTTTTTAATTGTTGCCAGCTCTAAAATCAGAATTCTGATTAGAACAGCTGATTGGCATGTCAATAGCACAGCAATTAACTTCATTCAGCAATCACTGACAGCAGACTACAAAAAGTCGCGACAGAAACAAGCAGACAAAATAACAGGTAGAAAAACGTTGGGAAAACCCAAACTACAGACTATAGGCTTCAAGCTCAGAGGCAGATTCTGGCACAGGATTCAGGATGTTAGGCCAAACAGGGGCCCCGACAAAAAAGCAGACCCAGAGGTCCTAAAATGTCTGACAGCAGCACGACATTATCCGACCATTATCCGATCTTTGAGGCACGCTGCGACATTAGGAAGTTCTCCAAGCACAGCGAAACTATTTCTGGCCTACATAAAGCTTCTGAGTTCAGAAAGCCATATCTCAAATCAGGTAATAGTAGCTTACAAAATTTGTGATTAATTTGTAACGCTGAATAAACTCAAGCTAAGTTGTTGTACGTTAATGTCGGAAAATTTATGCAAGGGCCGCCACCTTTTTTACCGAACAGGGCAAAATTGAGTTGGAATCCAGCTTCATTAAACTTCAACTCACAATAACAAGCGTCAACAATAACAACAACAGCTATCTCTAAATAAACGTTCTATTCAACACAATATCATTGCTCGTTGATCATCTATGTAAATGTTGATATGTTGATAACCATTGGCATAGTGGGAAAGAGCACAAAAAAGCAATTGCCTCCCCTAGATTATGGCGCGTCCGAAAAATTTCTTCCAAAAACAAATAAATATGGGGCTAAACATCCCACATTGTGGGAGAATTTAGAGCTAAAACTGAACTTCTTAGCACCCTGAATCTCCTCTGTTAGAAAATTGGAACTTCCTGCTCTCTCCTCCAGCTCCCACATTTTCTTAACCCATAATTCTGATTTTGCATCTCAAAAAACATCCCAAACATTTTTGACTGTAACTTGAAAAAGAATTGTTGATTTTTAATAATTTTTGGCACGAATATTCCCGAGACAACTTGCCATTAAACAAATGTTCAATTTCCAACCTCATCCAAAGTCCGTTTGTGCACTTTTTTGGGGAAAACAAAACCAACAAAATATTGCTTTTTTACTGAATGCAGTAATATATCTTAATCTAAAAGATGTACAAAAACATATTTTGATAATTTTCTTGACACTTTGGCTGACATTTCATCCAACTGTTTCGTTTTTCAACTACCTACAGAAAAATTGCTTGAAATATGGGCGCACTATGCGAAGATAGGCATGGAGATGCTTTCTGCATTCATTGACAGCAGTATCGACTATGTTCTGCTTCAGACTAATCCAGACTTCACCAGTCACTTCTTGACTTCATAAACATTCCTGTATGTCATCTGGTAGACACACTGCTTTATGACAGTCAAACCTTGTAATCAACTGGCTGTTGGGGGTCAGAGATCTGGATAGATAAAATTTATTGAAGTTTTTTTCATTCATTTCAACACGATTTACTTAGTCGGTTTTCCCCAGGTAGTGCAAGAGCAGAAGTTGGGTGAGGTGGGAACTTAAACAATCATTCAATACACAGTGGTCTCAGAGATATTTAGACCAAAAAATTATTAAAATCTGATAATGTTTCTTCAATTTATGATTGATAATGTCGGAGATGTCTTTTCACGTTTTTGTATATTTCAACGCATATTTCACTTGGTCTGTTTTCCTTGGTAGTGCAAAAGCAAACATTGAGTGAGGTGGAAAGCTGAATAGCCATTTGATGGCAAATCGTGTCAGAAATGTTCACAGCGGAAATTATTAGAATCTGATAACTTTTCATGAAATTACAATAGAAAATGTCGGGGATGGTTTTTTTCGAGATACAGTGTAGAGAATTACTACAAGCTCAATGCCACTAGCCACAAAATATTAGCATCAGTGCATACATTTGATATGTTTCTAACTCAACAATTACCGCAGGTGCTCATGAGCCACACACCTGACCTGATAGTGGCGGAACTGCGAGTCAGATAGCGAGTGTTACATTTAAACATCTCGTGAAAATATGAAAAAATTATTCAGTTCTAATAATGGACCGCAGTAAACAAAAACTCTTTCTCAACACACCTATTTGATCACAAATGCGCAAGAAACTAGCTCATATTTGCTGCTAAATTTAAAAGATTTTCCAACCATATACTGGGAAAAGGTACAGCCAATCCCCAAACCCAACCTTTTCAAATGGCCCGTACTCCTTCACCCCTGAATATTCCTGTTCCAATCAGTCTCTAAGGGTCTAAACAAAACATTGCAGATGGCATGCTCCATTGTACACAATGACGATAGTCAGGAAAACTTGAATGACCAACTGAGGAACATTGCTAAATAACAATCAATTTCCAAAACTTTTTTGCAGTACACTGTGGGATAAAATTCCGACAGCAAGGTGTCATTTACTGTACATTATGTGCATGTGCCGCTTTGAGAGTCTTACGGCACAGTGTGTGGAGCACTGGTTGGCACAATTTTTGGACGCTTCTTAAAGTTGAGGAGATCGTCACAGACAGACACCACGATACCCGGCTGAGATGATGAGGCTGCCACCACCTCATGTGAATCACCTGAAAACAACTACTACACCGTTACTACTACAACTACAAATACAACTACAACAACAGCTAAGACTACAGGGTGCAGCAAAAAAAGTGGACCCCTAAAGTTTTTCGCTGTTTTCTCACCAACTGTTAAAAATTTTAAATTGAAATTTTACAGAACTTTTTATTGAGTATAACCTTCTACATCTAACTGCCAAGTAACATGTGATTCTGTTGAAAAACAACGAAGTTATAGACTTTATAACATGACCGCCTACCGATTTTTCAGCGTTAAAAAATGTTCAAGTTACTACAACAAGCCAATAACATCGTTGAAACAACACAGTTAACTAATAATTAGATGTCAGAATTTCATTGTCACTGTGAATGTTCGAAGTGCCCACCACTAGCTCCAAGCTCCAACAGAAGCCTTCAGTCGCTTACTGTGATAAGTCTTTCACAGCCTTGTTGATTGGTCCTTGTGGCAGGTTGCTACAGATAACCTGAAGCGCTTCCTTGACTTCAACGATTGTTTTCGGCTTTGTTCTAAGCTTGAAGTATGCCTTCAACATTGCACCCCATATGTGATAGTTGATTGGATTTACATTCAGCAAATTTGGAGGCTACTGGTCCTTTGTGATAAAGTCTGGACAGTTGGCTCGCAGTCCGTTCCATGCGCTGAACGCTGTGTGTGCTGGTGCGCCATCCTGCTGGAAGATGAATCCACTGGGCAGACGGCCATTGCTTTGAAAGAATGATAACTAAGTAATAATTTATAAACAAAATAACTTACTGTTTATCAAAACGTCACTGTGACGTCATCAGCAGTAACGCAGTAACCGGTTTTTGAAAATTAAATAGCATTTTTAGCTTGAACATTTTTTATGCTTAAAAAATCGGTAGGCGGTCATGTTAAAAAATCTATAACTTCGTCGTTTTTCAACAGAATCACATTTTACCTGGCAGTTAAATATAGAATGTTTCACTAAATAAAAATGTAAAAATTCACATTAAAATCCCACATGCTTGCTGAGAAAACCGCAAAAAAAAACTTTAGGGGTCCACTTTTTTGCCGCACCCTGTACTGTGACTGAAGGTTAAAGTAGGTGTATAGCCTCTTTATGCGAAATCCACTGCAGAAGAACAAAGCTTCACCTGCATATTGAGATCAAACAGTGTTACCTGCCACCTAATGCAGGTAAACTTGCCGTCCCAAAGAGATGAAAGTAGACTGAGTAGATCTTGATGCTGGATATATACATGGACGACTTATCTGTCCACAGACAGTCATCCATCCAATTAGCAACCACTTGACAGAGACACAACCTGGGGCCGTATGCATAACAACGTCATAGATTAGTTTAAACGTAAGGCCTACGTCGTGACTAACTACTTCCAAACTAGACAGTTGCGTTCGATGGCATGCAAAACGCTGTCGTAGCAAGCGACTAACTACTATCGACGTAATTGACGTCGGGTAGTTTGACTCTGGAATTCCCTGGCTAAACGCACTCTGCCTAGGCCGGCCTGCAGCTAAAAATAGATATAACCTGACTTGTCGTCTGCTGCAGTCTCGGGCGTGCTCGAACCTAGTTACAGCTCCATGGGCTAAGTAAGAATGTGCGATGCGAATAAGTGAAAATTATCGAACGCTAAAAGTTTTATTCAGCAACTTTTAATAATGCAGTTAGTTTCAATAGTGTAACTGACTTACCTGAAGTCCTTTACGATGCATGACGTGATTGCAGATTCTCCTTAGCGACGTTAATTTACATTGACAACGACAGACTAAATATTTACGACAGGTCGCTGGAGCGACTAGAGTTAGTTCGGACGTAGGCGTCTGACTAGTGCTACGACGTCATTATGCATACCGACTTAGCACTACGTCTGACGTAAATCGATTTTAGTTTGGAAGTAAAGTTACGACATTGTTATGCATACGGCCCCTGGAGTCAAACCCACGACCTTCTGAAGTCAGACACTCTACCACGACCGAGCCACCAAAACTGCTACAACTAAAACAACTACAACAACAACAACAACTACTACTACTATTAGTAGCAGTGTATACCTGGAACAACTACTACCACATATCATACCTGGAGCCAGATTGGCAATGGCTGTGAGTAGATCGTAGTTTATAGCCGGAGCTCGTTCCTTGACAGGCTCCCAGCCTTCGGGTGGAGAGCCTGGCGGTGAAATGAGATACTGCTTGGTAGGCTGGGGCAGCTCTAGATACTGACGCGGAGACATATCACCAGCAGCACCTGTATGCTGTCACACAGACAGACTGACAGTCATACACACAGCTTCAGCCGCTGCCGGTCCGGTCTTAGATCATCACTGTTAAAGACCAAACTGGAAGTTCCACTGACCGGAACGACGTTCGGCAACCAATCTTTTGCCATCGACGGACCACACGTGTGGAACAGTCTACTGGCGTCCACTAGCGACCCATCACTGACACTCTTTAGCTTTACTGACAGACTCAAGACTCATCTGTTTGACTGCGATGTCTGTGACTTGGAATGGATGCCCTTGAATGTTCAAACTAACTAACTAACTAACTAACAGATGTATAGTTGTCAGCCTACCGTAGCTAAATGACATTAATCCACAGAGAACCACTACAGCTGCTGATGCTGCAGTGTGCTGTTACAGGCAAAAACCTGTCTTTTCTAAAAAAAATCCAAAGCCCAACCGGGTGGGAGAGTTTTATTGGGTACTTGTTTCTTTGGGTTTTTACAAAGGCCCAACAACCTTAGCTGCAAAGTCTGTTGGTTGATTCATCTGACTACTTGCTAAAGACAGACAGCAAGTGGTAAAATTGCAACCTGAGCAAAGTGGCATTTAATGACACAGTCCATAAATGGAAGCTGATGAAGCTGAATGCAAGCATGACTAGCAGATGACACTGATTCAAATGTCACGTATGCTTGGTGAAATTTCTTGACATAAAGAAACTGTGCTGACGTTTCATACTCTCGGAACAATGACTGAAATTCTTCCTACAGACATCAACACAGCCATAGCAGGTACAACAATACTAATCCAATATATAGAACATGTCTTACTCCATGCTGGAACTAGTATTGTCTACAGTGAAACAGCGTGTTGATTACTCACCGGTATAGTCATGGGTGACCAAAAGAAAGACAGCATAGGCCACACGACTAACTCGGCCAGCGTGGAGTAAGTGTCAGTTAAACCACTGTCTATCTAAGTAAGTCTAAGTTTGTTTGGCATTCAGTTATCCCACACCAGACCGTGGTTTAAAACACACACATTATGACACACTGTAGATAGCCAGGCTCACGTGCTGAGAGCATGTGCATTGTGCAATAACCTAATCCATGGCAGCTTCTTTATTACAGATCCTAAAATTGCTAACAGTAGCACAAATTGCTATATCACATAATTATCAATTAATTTTACTGCTTACTATATTTTCATTCATTACTCAATATCTGTATATCATTCTTTGTTCACAGCTATCATCTTCATTACTGTTGACAGCTAGAATTATTGTTGGCAACACAAAAGCTGAAACATTTTTGGATGCATTGCATATGGCAAATTTCTACTTATGATCAAGCCATTTAAACATGGTACAGCAGCCTATATAACACACTATGAGAAACAATGGAAGCAGGCACTAGGTAAGCATTAACCTGGACATGTTGACGTTCAAAGACTGCATCCGGAACCTCCGAGACTATCAGTGTATCTGATATGTAATCATCATTCTTATCAAAATCATCATCATCAATGGAACAGTGAAGACTGGAAACTGTAGCATCTGTAGCATCGTGAGCAATGTCATTAGTAGCTACATCATCATCTACAAAGTCTGATGCTGCGTCACTCATTGTTACATCGTCAACACTGTCACCAACATCTGCAAATGCAACACATCACATTGTCACTGCACTATTGTGACTACTGACTTAACATCTACAATCTACCAGAGCGACCAAAACAGAATGGGACAGATGGTGCGACTTCCACGGGGCGAAGCATCTTAGTGGGTGCAGTGTCCTGATAAGACTCGCTTAGTCCGCGCAGTTTCACGTCTTGCCGTTGCCGCCAGCTCAGGATCTAGGCCTAAGCCCTTAGGCTACTCTCCGTGCGGCAGTGATACTGAGTACTGAGTAGGCCCCTAGATTTGTAGGAATGTAGGCCTTAGATGCAGACGCGAGTATAACTGAGTCAAACAAATGAGGTTGGCACAAATAATTTTATTTGATGTGATTCAACTTTGCTGCCTATGCGACGACATATCTATCCAGGTGCCTCACCGTGATTCCCTGACGGCTGCCGTCATCATAACGAGTGTGGCGCATAGCAGGGGTTGCGGTACAACATTCACTGGCATCAACTGGCATAGTATCAATCAAGCGAGCACGTACATCAGATGTCACAAGCGTCATTAGATAAGCACCAATCAAATCCAAATCACGAAATCAGATTTCAGAATTAACGTACAATTAATGGTGAAATACTTCTCCTTCACTAGCACACCTAACGTGTTTGAGGTTAATATAGTTTGACATGAATTATGATACGTATTTACTGACTTACTTACTTTGGGCCGAATTCATTTGAGTCTATGTTTATCTGCGACTGTCACAAATTTTATTTGGCCCTTTCTCCAGTGTTGTACTTCCAGTTGTTGATGGCGTAGATTATGAATTATATTTCTCATTGAGGGTCGGGACTTGAACTGCTGAAATCGACGTTTAATGCTGAAAATTTCATACGCAGGTTGTCTTGGTCTATCTTCAGCCATTTCGTTGCAATTCAGTGTAGAAATGTGCAGCGCATTCAAGAATTGCGAAAAAATTAACTAAAACCCCTTTTTGGGGGTTCAAGGTTGTTCAAGGTCATCGATGTTGATAAATCTCAAAAGCCTGTCACCAGTGCTTGTTATGATAAGCAGCATGTCTGTACCTATCTGCAACCGTTTTCATGCTAAACGAGATAATTGCGGTAAAATATCCACTTTTTAGGGGGGTAGCTGTCTTTGATGCCCACCTGCGCCGGACTCCTTGAACCTAGGGGGTTGGGACTTGGACTGCTAAAATCTATGTTGAATGCTGAAAATTTCATATGCAGGTTGTCTTGGTCTATCTCCAGCCATTTCATCGTAATTCAGTGTTGAAATGTGTGCTGCATCCAAAAATTGCGAAAAATTCACTAAAAACCTCTTTTTGAGGGGTTCAAGGCCGTTCAATGCCAATGTCATCGATGTTGATAAATCCAAAAAGCCTGTCACCAGTGCTTGTTATGATAAGCAGCAAGTATGTACCTATCTGCAAC
>Ga0209671_1005449_pt1 | contig 12880 bp, 8 predicted proteins | sample WorMetHERISLAND2_2_FD_187401 | JGI IMG/M metagenome (GOLD analysis project Ga0209671, IMG submission 187401) | Marine gutless worms symbiont microbial communities from Max Planck institute for Marine Microbiology, Germany - Olavius geniculatus... | ecosystem: Host-associated > Annelida >... | reverse complement strand
ATCTTATACACAGCCAAAGTTATGACCGTTTAAAGAATTGCTTAATTTTCCCCATAGGCGCCATTGTAATTTTTTCGATTTTTGCGAATAAATACGTTAAATATTAATTTCAAATTTTTTAACCCCAAAAGGCACATCCTTGCGCGAGACCGCATCGTTTGAGCCATCGCGCGCAAAAATCCGCCGAAGGGTCTGATCTGTAGGTGAGTTTCTGAAAAAAGGTATATGGATAAAAAAAATTTTGCGTATATTTCACCCATTTGCCGGGAAGCCCCCTTGGAGAGATTTGCATAAAATTTTGCATGACGGGTCCCCTCGGCGACATAATCAACCGTGCCAAATTTTATCTCAATCGGGTCAGGGGTTTTGATTCTGTGGGGGTCGAATTTTTGGCTTTCCCATAAGAAAGAGAATTCGCCGTTAACACAGGGCTTGAACTACCGTTCAGCCTGTGATCAATGTAAGTAAATTTTAGCACTTTCTACGCCTTCTGTGACTAGAAAATTTTATGATTAGTCTCTGACTATGCCAAACGTCAACGCCCATGATTTATATCTTAATAATAACGACACCACAATGTGACGTCATAAATAAAACGATGGTAAGCGATGTAAAACAGTAGTTGTACAACTTCATAATAGTTTTGGTTTTCAATTGTCAATATCTGCTTACTGAGAAGAACAGTCCTGGAATTTATTGAACGACCCTCGTATTTAATATTACTGTCACACCAGTTGACCATTCGCGGCTTTAATGCTGTTGATTAGATAACTGCACCCAACTGCTCCAACAATGCCCACAAATTCAACTTGTGAAGATTTGGCCTAAGCCAGAATAACTCCAAAAACTTGGCCAGTTGAACATCGGTAATGATGAGGTGGCGAAGAGACCCAGTGCACTGTTAGTGGTTAACACGTTGGTGTTGATCAAAAAAGTACTTTGAAAAATGACCAACTGACCATCAGTAGATGGATAACCACCTCAGTACTTAACCAGCCATCCAGGTAAACTCAGCCTGGCCATCCCTTACTGGATAGCTGCAAAGAGTTACGAGCATAAACAGGCACACCGTGCAATGCACTAGCTCTGTATCCACGGTCTCATAGTGCAAACTGGTGTCTGGCTGAAGACTAACAGAACGAAAATCAACACTGCCCTATAGACCCTGTGGCTCAGAAACAACATTAAGAATTATGTTTCACAATATGATGGGAATACTAGGTTGGTGGCGTAGCGTAGTTGGTAACGCGTTTCGGCTGAAACGAAGTTACTGTACGCCGGGCCCGGTTAGTACTGCGATGGGTGACTGCCTGCCGGCAGGTAAACCATCTCGGTGCAAAGCCTGCCAGCTAGGTCGACTCAGCCTTCTACCCTCCGTGGAACGGTAAAATGAGTAGTAACTCATTTACATGGGTTACGAAAGGTGGGGACCTTGGTACAGCTGACTGGGGTTGCCTAGCCGGTCGCTGCGCCAGCCTATGTCTGCAGGCTGCACACGGTTGCCGTGCGGCAGGCGGCTCTGGTTAGTGATGAAAGCGCATTATAGAGGCGTGTTTCGCGACGATGCGCTATACAAATTGACGACCTTTACCTTTTACCTTTTTACCAAGCAAAATTATGTCACAATAGATGAATTACTGTTAGTTAACAGAGAAGATGGATGAACCAACAGACCGTCTTCATCCAGTCAAACGCAGTGCATGTGTCTCCACCGTAACAACTGTAGAGAATACTCTCATAAGCATATGAACAGTCTAACGTTTCCTGAACACTCAGAGGCTTAACATGTGACTTGTGTAGCAGTGCAGACATCGACTCAACCGTCTGTACCGTGGAAAACGCCCTGCAAACAATAAACATACACACCCGTTCACTGTTTACAAAAATTCACTTTTATGGGCAAATTTCTGCGGCTGTCGCAATGGAAGATTCACAATGGGTCTTGTGCATGCTGATAGTACACGAGCACCTAACTCAAAGAAAAAGAATCACAGAAAAACCAAAACTAGTGTGAACGTTAGCAGGGCAGGAGTAGTCTGTATTGTGCTGGTTATGGCTAAAAAGGTCAAAGGTCAAAATTAGGGTTAAGGGCAAAGTTGTGCAGTGTGGTGTATAACTAAGCAAATACTTGCATAGTAGACCTACTTCAGGACTGGGCCAACACACTTATCAACTCATTTGAAAAATTGCAAGAGATGGCTTAAAATTCAGTATTTATTTCAAGATGCTCTATATAAAGATGTATATATAGGAGATGGTCTGGCTCAGTTGATAGCGTTGTTGATCGCATCAACAAAGTTAATCAACACCCGGCCCGGTTAGTACTTGGATGGGTGACCGTCGACAGGCAGGTAAACCATCTCGGTATGTAACCAGCCACCCAGGTCAACTCAGCCTGGCCATCCCTTCGTGGCTAGACACAATGAGTACCAGTGAAGGCTGGGACGTAAACAGGCACACCACGTGATACACTGGCCCCGTATCCGTGGTCTTGCAGTGTAAAAAATAAGTGTCTGGCTGAGGGCTAAGGAAACAGAGATCAGCGTCGCCCAGTGGGCCTTAAGGCTCGGGAAAGACTTTACGTTTTACGTTTTTTTACTGTATGTAAAATAAAAATAGTTTGCTCACCAGCAACCTCCACAGCTCTTCTGATCTCTTGGTGAACTGATAATGCCTTTTTCTCGCCTGATTTAATTACAAAATGACAAAAAATATGACTGCCATGAACAGATGCTGCAAAACTGAAAAGCACAAGCAGCATTTTCACATGCACAGGGTGGTCCAAAAAACGGCACAAAGTTTATGGCAACATAATTTTGCAACTGTACATCACAGAGTCATGTGGTTTTTAGCAAAATGTTCTGAAAAAAATCGGTGTCAAGGGTAATACTGTTTTTGCATAGTTCAACTGCCAGCGGCAATAACAAAGAATATTTAATTGCTGTATTCAAATACTCATTTTAGTCACGTAAAGAATTTCTTTCGCAACATTTTGCTGAAAACCACATGACTCTATGATGTACGGTTGCAAAATTATGGTGTCATTAACTTTGTGCCATTTTTTGGACCACCCTGAACAATAATAATTTGTTATTGATGCTGCCAGCATGAACAGCACTCAAATCATTCACTGATAAATTTAGCAATTTTGCCTACTTTCAATAAATTTTACTTATACAATCTTTGCTTTGCCTTTTGTGACAACTCATTTGCAGTCCATTGCTAGATAGCTAAGCACTCCCCACAATGGCAGGCACTCTGAGGGCAGTCGTTAATGCTGCAGAATATATTTCAAGAGACATATGACCAAAAAGTGTCTTACAGGTATCCTAATGGCTTTGTCCATATCAGTCATTTTATCGGGGGCGCTGAAATCGCGGGAGTGGACATCGCGGGAATGGACATCGCGGCACCAAGTAGCAGGGGTGGACATCGCAGGAGTGGACATTGAGGGAGTAGCGAAACAGCAATAAGCAGCGTATTTTTCATTAGAGACAGTGCTTATAGGCTACACGTACATGAGATTGACTTGCAAGCTAGGATCTCGTAATTTTCACTAGAAACAGTGTGAACTTTACTACTAATGTTGCTGTTTGAGTGCTTTATTTCACACGTTTGTGATGCGTATTTTTTATTGCATTTGACTTTTTCAGTATTTAGTAGCATCATAAATATCCACAAATCTCCACTATTCACATTCTTTGAGTTGACATGTCCAAAAAACATAGCGTTCCATTTCATGATTATAGGCTACATGAGAGCTTTCGTTTTGTGCCACATTTGCCAAAAATAACTGCAACACATAGGCCTATTAAGTGTATAACTGAGACTTTTCTGTGCGCACATACTTTTTCTACTACCAATCACTCCCGCAATGTCCACTCCCGCGTTGTCCATTCCCGCGATGTCCACTCCCGCAACGTCCACCCCTACATTTTTGACCGTGCCATGATGTCCACTCCCGCGATTTCAGACGCCCCATTTCATCCTTGTTAAGCACTGTTCTCAAATAGTTTTCTGATTAATTAGTTAATGATAGCCCAACATCAGCATAGTATCTAACATGTTAACCTGCGTGGTACAGTATCACAATGCACAAATTCTAGTATGTAAACGTTACCATGTATCCTACCAATCATGTTTCTTAGGCACATCTGTCGAAACACTATGCAATTCAGACAGTCCATTAGCTTTCAGCAGTGGACGTACGTGCTTCTCAGCAGGCTTCAATCCTATTAAGTACTGAGCTAAACATTCCACAACAAACATCATGCATTTGAATTATCCCTTCCACGAGCATTCAATTATCACTGCTATACCATTGTGACATCTAACCAGTCTGCTTGCGTGGCATCAATGTATATAACAGATACTAATGCTTCTGTTGCTAAAGATTCTTAGTCAAAACGTTTTGTGGTACACATATTTCAGCTGTCCAACTAATATGTCAATCAACAAAATATGTCACCAATAATTTTTAAAAATTGAAAAAAAATTCCTGGTAACAGTTAAAAATATTTTTTACATGCCCAATGCTATTCTGTCACCTAATGACAGCAACAGTTGATGGACACAACTGTTTCACTAATATTTCCGCACGTAAACGAAATGCTAATTACCGGCAAATTCTTGTGGAGACAAGTCTGAAAATTTGTTGACACCATACCAAGCAGCAGAAAATTTATCTCCAATGACAGCATCACCTCTGTTATGATTCAACTCTTCTTGCAACCTAATATTTGACTATACACAAATGCATAATGTTTAATAACACAGATGTAATGTAAGCACGCTCACAAAACTGTCAGTGTTTGAACAACATGCAAATGGTAAAAGCTATATTTACTTATATTATGCCACATACAACATAATTATCCATACTGGTTATTGATAATGAGGTGCAATTCATACTAATCTGCAATATAAAATTGTTCTGAAAAAGTCACTAGTTGGCTAGAGACCTCAACCGGTCGCTGCACGTTGTCCCTTACAATACACAAATGCCTCTAGCTGCTGTGTCAAAGAGATGCTTGTTATTGAATGCAGATCAAAATTGTAGATCTACAGTCTACAAAGAAAACACTGCAAGTGACAGAGCTATCTAATTTTTATTGTAAAGTTACAAATGTATTACATTAAAACGTACAATTAAACTACCAGTAAACTGCATCCCGATGCACCAAATTGCGTACAAATTTCCACAAATGTTCGGTAATACCCCAGATCCACTATAGCTGCAACTGCAGCCCCAGAGCCCGGACCTCTGTACCGGATCGAGAAAAAAAATGGCAACCCTAATAATAGCAAATATTATAAGATGTTATAGTTTCTTTTTCAATTATTTCTGCTTAGATACAAATCCGGTCAAGCTCACCTCAAATATAGCCAGCCGTTTGGCATATTCGGAGCTGTTCCTAGCGTATGTTCTGTTGTACTCAACGACAAACTGGCGGAATCTGGTTTCAGTGTTATCGACGTACTGTGCAGCCTGGAAGTAAGGCATATGCATATAAAAAGTTAAAGCTACAAGTAGCCATACTAAATCAGTTTTCTGCTGCAACAAAGTCCAAAAGTTTATCATCAGTATTTCTGGCCGTTAACGTTAAATCAATATTGATACAAAACAGCTTTTTGCAAAGTATTCCAGTCTACTCCGCCCACTTTCTCATTCTCATGGAAAAAGTTCCAAATTAGTTTCACTTTCACTTTTGAAATGAAAAATAAGTAAACTATGAGTGCACGACTTCGGGAGTCGGGAGTAGGGACAAAGATTATAGAGCGAGCGAGCAAGCTCGCTCTATAATCTTTGGTCGGGACTCGAGACTGGTTGTAATAGTCAAAAATAAAAATTAATTTATTGGATTTTAAATGTGAATTCTGTTAGTTATAGTTAAAACAACTTATGTAAAAAAACTACTGAATGTTACTTTGTTAATTTTTGGGAATTGGGATTAAAAATTTGAAATTTTGAAAAGTCGTAACGCAGAGATAATACGTTATGTTATTATCGTTGTGAAGGTGAAGGTTGTTGTTTTGGTAAACAAATATCAAAACTGTAAATAAAACTGATTTTTTTCGGTAATATGTTGCCTGTGTGAGATAGAGGTATCGTTGTTATTTATTTTTGGTCCAGGAAAGACTCGTGACTAGTTTGTTTTTCTGATTTATAGTGATAACGATAACAGTTGCTAGTTTTGAAACAAATGTCTCACCGGGCGCCACGTATTCAATAAGAGTGAGTGCTAGCGGTAGGTCGGCGATCTCGCACTAGAGAGCAGAAAATCACTAGCGGTAGATCGCCATTCGCACTGGCTACGGTTCCGTCCAGACGTAACTCCAATTTTATTTTAGTTTAGTTTGGGTGTTTACATGTCTTCCCAAAATTCTCTCAAATAAGCTAGCCGTAACCCCAACTTTACTCTAACACTACTACTAACCCTAAACACTAACCCTAACTCTAACTTTATCTTTAGCCATAGTCATAATATTAATAATAAATCCTACTCCTTTACCCAAAACACTAGCGCCCTCTTGCGAATTTCTTTGTATGATTTACATTTACATTTCATACCTAATCACTAATATTGACGACGAAAACCTGTTTTAGATGATGAAAGCATGCTGAATAAGCGATGAAATAACACTATAATAATTTACAGTATTAACGGAAAAAGAAAAAAATATAAAATTGGTAGAGCCAGGATTCGAACCTGCAACCTACAAAACACGAGGTCGATAGCTTAAACGCACTGGGCTACAGCTACAACGAAGAATATCTCATGACAGACTTTATATAAACATTGTCATTAATTAATTATCACATAACAAATTTACATTTCTAACAATCAAACGTGATTACAATGGATTTTGACAGTGAGTGGTCTGATAAGGAAGACTTGCCAACAACACACTCTGAATCTACTTCCGTTATACCATAGAGTTTGTTATTGTGTCTACTATAGATTTGCACTTGATCTATCGCTAGTAATTTTCACTGTGTTTATGCAGAGATCACCAATCTACCGCTAGAATTATCGTTCAATAAGTTTTCACATTTAGATACAGTTAGAAGATTGGGATTTGGAAGTAGTAATTAGTATCAGATTAACTGTTATTGTTGGTAAGATTTTACTGAATTAAGTCACTTGTTTGAACTGAAGTTTACTAGCATTGTGCTTACATATAATTTATCTGTCTGTTTTGAATAGTTGAGGTTTCGTGTGTAAACGTAGTTTAGGAATTTTTTAAAAGTATATTTTATGTTTAGTTTATGTTTGCAGTAAAAGATGGATGCAGAATATATTCAGAATTCGTGCGATCGATGTGCACAGAGCTATAGCAAAAGAATTCTGGTTACTGGCGGTGCCGGATTCATGTAATTAAATCAATGTTTTATTAATTTTCTTAACTGTGTTTATCAGTTTGGTTTGTATATCTTTATTGTTGTCTGAATCTGGATGATAATTGCCAAACTTATGCAGCAGTAGAGTGTGCAGCATGCCTGTGATGTAGATTATGGCACATGAGTGCTTTTCGTTCATAATGTTTTTCAGTGCTTTTTGGTGGTCCATTTTGTAACATCAAGCTGTAGCAAGATGTATACATAATGGCATGATGTTATTTAGTACGGTAATTATCAAAGTTTTCTTTATGTCTTTATGACAACTTCACATTAAGATTTGTACAGTTTGTTAGACTATATGGTTAGTTTAACATTGTGCTTTTTGTGTCTTTGTAAAATAGTTTGTTTATGACATCATCATCACTTTTTTAGTTTTGCTTCACTTTGCAAAAGATAACAACAACTGTTAATTACATTTTGCGGTTTTCATAGTTTACAAAAATTAATTGATTAATTTTGATTAATTGTTGGAGATTAAATGATTAAAAAATTGATGTGTAGCAGATCTATTATTTTTCGATTTATTCTCAACATTTGGCAAACACCGATACATGTAGACTGAGATTTTTTTTATATTAGTTATTTCTCGTAATATTTTAAGGTTTTGATAAGTAATATTTGTTTTAGGTTGTTTCACATGTTGGTTGCTTTTCAATGAATGTCATGTTTAATTTTGTGTGTAAATATGCTGTGTTGCATAGAAAGAGTCCTGGTTGAATTGATAAATTGACAGAGCCTAGCTATGCTATGTTTGTTTTCAGTGGTTCGCATGTTGTTATACGATTGGTTGAGAAGTATCCACATTATTTCATTGTGAATTTAGATAAGGTACGGGTTTCAATACTGAAACTACTAAGGCCTTTATGACTAGCTGTATTTGGTGAAATAAATGTTGTGTATTTGTAGAGCAATTAAAAGGCATCTAAGATATTATATTGTTATTAATGATGCTATGTGAAGTTGACAATAATCGCTGACAACTGCAATCGTTGTTGTCCCAACAGTGTTTGCAGGGAGGGGGGTTAGCAGGTGGTGGGTCAAGGGGTCCGGACCCCCAGCTGCCATCAGGACGACCCATGAGATTCCTACAAATTCAGGCTTTTTGGATGGATAAAGGGGATGGGTTGGGGGTAGCAGCGGTAAATCAACAACCACTCGACCTGAACCTTCTAGGTCCATAAACCTGGCGCTGCCCCTGAGTGTTTGATGCTGTCTTTGTGAAATTTTTGCTAACACAATTCTGCTGAAAGTATGTTTTTAGTGTACTCGGCCCAACCCTGACTAAATTGGCAAAAATGCTGCCTGAATAAAAAATGAACATGGTGTGTTATTGGTTTATTGTTGGTGTGATAATTAGAAAATGTTTAAAATGGTATATTACAAGCTGTTTTCGTTGTTTGTTTTTAGTTAGATTATTGTGCAAGTTTGAAAAATCTGCAGGGAATCAAAGACAAACCAAATTACAAGTTTATACAGGTTTTTATCATTTATTTGTTTTCATTGTATCTTTATTAGTGCATAATGTCTAGTGTGAGTGTTATAATTATTTTGGTTCCACTGAATTGTTAAGATATGAGATGTGTAAAGTGAAGCTGTGAGATGTCAAAAAGTGTAAAATCTGCAACGTTGAAGTTTGAAATGAAAGTAAATTTTATCCATACCAGAGACATAGTAGTATATTGTGTAGCATATTTGTGAGTTGGATAATGCTGCTAGACTTCTATTAACATAACCATTTTAAAGGATGCAGAAAACTTCGGTTTTTAGCTTCCATGCCAGTCTGAACTTGTTTATCAGATTAACATATGCGTTATGCTGTGTTTATCATCTAGGGTGATATTTGTAAACCTGACTTCATGCGTTATGTCTTTCAAGAGGAAAAGATCGATACTGTTCTTCATTTTGCTGCTCAGTCGCATGTTGGTGTGTTGAACGTGTCGATTTTTGCTTGTGTTTTTCATTGATTCATTTTCCATTTTCATAATTTGTTTTTTATTTGGGTATTAAAGCTGTTAGGCTAGTGACTTGTTGCTAATCAGAACTTGACCACACTTGACCACAGTGTTCAACATGACGGCTCTTCACTACAATGATCGAGGCTAATCGTTTTCAAAATTGTTTGATTGTTCGATCTATGTAATACGTGCATGTTCTTATGCTTCACCCTGCCGTTTTGAGAGTACTGCTAATGAATGATATCATTTAGTAATCAATCAGCATCTATCAGCATCAGCAACAATGGCATAGGTGGTCTGGTTTAGTTGATAACATCCTCGGTTGCATCAACGAAGTTAATCAACGCTAGTCTCAGTTAGTACTTGGATGGGTGACCGTTAGCAGGTGGGTAAACCATGTCAGTTTGTAACCAGCCACCCAGGTCAACTCAGCCTGGCCATCTCTCTGTGATTTGATGCAATGAGTATCAGCGAAAGCTGGGCCATAAACAGGCACACCTCACAATGCACTAGCCCCATGTCTGTGGTCTTGGCAGTGTAAACTGGTGTCTGGCTGAGAGCTCAGGAAATGGAGATCGGTGCTGCCCTATGGGTCTCATGGCTTGGGATGGACATTACATTTTACATTTACAATACGATTGCAACGTGTAGACTTGTCATTCTGGAGTTCATTGGACTTTACACGTACAAATGTCTACGGCAGTCATGTTCTGATAAACACGGCTCACGAGGCTCATGTCAGTCTGTTCATTCACGTCAGCACTGATGAAGTCTACGGAGCAAACTCGACTGGGGTGAACTGAACATGTGTCGATATGTCAGTCATAACATGTTGATGTGTCTCCCTATGTCATACAGAAATGAATGATTGAATAATTAGATTGACTTTAACGGCACAGACCTCCGCTGATATGTGTGTTCGTTTCAGTGTTAAACTGCAACAGATATCAGCTATACATAAACAGTAGACGATAAGTTGAAAACAGAATTTGGGAGGAATGTAGGGGCTTTGCCGTCTTTGGAAACTTTAGTTTTATTACAATAGCTGTTAGCATTATTTCACTTTTGTCTTGCAGTGGTATTGAAGTAAATTTTTGGCACTTAAAATTTTCGTTATGGTATAAAATCATAACATGTATTTTCTGTTCAAAGTGTCTTGTAATAAATTAAGATTATGCATTTTAGCCAACAATTTTGTAATTAATTAATTTACAATTTTGAAGTTAGAGGATTTCTGCCCAGAAAAAAAACTTTGAAAATAAACAAGAACAAGCAACAGAATGCTTGTTTTATAGTACTTTTACCAACATGGACTTTGTGAATTGGTACACAATCTGTTGAAGAAATTTTTTGCCAGTGCCATTATCTGCCTGGTTGGAACTCTGCGCTAATTTTTGTGGCTGTTGTTATTAGAATTAACGAGAACACTGCTTGTTTACTTGTACACAGAAGTACTCAGTACTGCTGTTTGTAGGAAGGAAGCACGGAGTCTGCCAAGCTGCAGCCTACAAACCCGTACGCAGCGAGCAAAGCAGCTGCCGAGTTCATTGTCTCCTCGTACTGGGAATGTTTCAAGGTAGACTAGACTCACAAGTCTCTAGGCTAACATGTGAAACTCCAGTAAAATTTGTTGCTTAAATCAAAATTGAAGTATACAGGGTGCTGTTTATCAAAACGTCACTGTGACGTCATTGGCAGTAACGTGTAACCAGTTTTTGAAAATTAAATAGCATTTTTAGCATGAACATTTTTGAATGCTGAAAAATCGTTAGGCAGTCATGTTAAAAAGTCTATAACTTCATCGTTTTTCAACAGAATCACATTTTACTTGGCAGTTAGATGTAGAAGGTTACAGTAAATAAAGCTGTAGAATTTCGTATTAAAATCCCAAACGTTTGCTGAGAAAATGGCGAAAAACTTCAGGGGTCCATTTTTTTTCTGTCGCACGCTGTAAGTAGGAGTGATAGTAACTGTAATATGTTGGCATTTTTTATTTTATGTTGAGGTATTTTTGTCATAATTGCAGGTAATTTGGGTTTACTTAGATAACTTTTGCTAAAGTTCCTTAATACTTGTGTCTGTTGCAAAGCCATTTTTGACTTTAAACACTACCACAATCTAGAGGCATTGTACTGCTTGCGTGCGTCATTTTGTGCACTTAGAAACTGCAGTCTCAACATAGTTTCGGCTGTTAGGTGCATGTGGCTATAAAAGACTTTTGAGAAATGCCTCTAACAATTTTGTCTTCTGTCATTCTGGTGATAAGATCGTTGACACTGGGCTGTGCAGGATAACATATAAAGCAAATGTTATGTTAAGGAAAGTTGCAAGGTTTTTAATCTTTAAAATTAATTCATGTGCTATGTGTCTGTTACCAGTTTCCGGTTATAATCACGAGGTCGAACAATGTGTATGGACCACATCAGTATCCTGAAAAGGTTTGTTGTTTCCTAGAAATAACCATCACCCTCAGTAAATGTACACATTAGTTACCTTTGCCAAGGAGGCAATGTTTTTGCCGGTTTTTGTTTGTTTGTTTGTTTGTCTGTGTGTCAGTAAGATAACTCAAAAAGTTACAGACAGATCTTTCTGAAATTTGGAGGGTATGTCGGGCATGGCACAAACTACCAGTGATTCAATTTTGGGGGTGATCCAGCAGGAATCCTGAATTCTGGATCACTTTGAAATTTTCGTTACCATTGCGTTAAAGTGGGCATAAGGGAACCGCTGGCAAAGCGAAGATGGTGACGCCACCTGGCGAATAACATTGCCTTGGCTATGACTGCTTTCTAGTTTACTCTGTTATTAAGTACAATCTTTAGGTAGTTTTGTTGATATTAACTGAGGAAGATAAAGGAATGCTCAGCGATTACGATTACTTTCTGTATGTTGACCTTGCGGCTGGGGCGTCAGTACTAACCGCATAACATGTGCTGCTGCAGCTACTCCGGCAAGATGTTGTAGGTCTTATAAGTCTTTGGAGAAAGTTTTTCATTTTATATGACAGAATGATAGCAGCAGCATTATGCCGTTTATCTATTATGTCTCGGTGTTATCATTTGTGATGTGGTACATCTGTGGATTGTGCAGGTTATTCCAAAGTTCATCGCACTGCTAGAGCGAGATCGGCGATGGTATGTTTACTCTGTTATTCCTGATCTGAAACTTATGATGTTATTATTGTCTGCTCATAACATGTTTAGTTTAGTGATTTTTAGTGTTTTATTTAACACTGTCTGATTTTTTCGCATTTTTTCATTTTTGACAATTTTGACATAAGGTTTTTCTTTAAGTAAACTAGAAAGCAGTCAGAGCCCGCTGGTACCTCTGCCAAGGCAAAGCTATTCGCCAGGTGGCGTCACCATATTCGCTTTGCCAGCGGTTTTGCTTATGCCCCCTTTAACGCAATGGTAATGAAAATTTTAAAGTGATCCAGAATCCAGGATTCCTGCCGGATCACCCCCAAAATTGAATCACCTGTAGCTTATGCCATGCCCGACATACCCTCAAAATTTCAAAAAAA
>Ga0209671_1005447_pt1 | contig 12884 bp, 9 predicted proteins | sample WorMetHERISLAND2_2_FD_187401 | JGI IMG/M metagenome (GOLD analysis project Ga0209671, IMG submission 187401) | Marine gutless worms symbiont microbial communities from Max Planck institute for Marine Microbiology, Germany - Olavius geniculatus... | ecosystem: Host-associated > Annelida >... | reverse complement strand
ACATTAATTTCATATATTTATGAAGCTCAAATCGACATATTATATATGCGAGGTTAAATGTCTAATTTAAATCTACAGAAATTGCGCGAGTGAGTTTGACCGTGGCCATGGACCTTTAATTGAATTGGTGTGACTTTTATACTGTGCAATGGCTTGTTTTAACTGTATATCTGCACATTAAAATTATGTGATAATGACAACAATGATGATAAAAACAAAAAATTCAAAAGGAAGTTAGCAGAAATAGAGCTAGACCAATTAGGTAGGAACGAAGAAGGCACTTCTGAAAGCTTCTGAACTGTAATGCCAAACTGCCAGAGAAACATGCTGAAAATAGATACATGGTTTCTTTCACACGTGTTGTTTACATTACACAGACGACATACCTGACTGGTGTGTTTCTTCAATGACTTACTATGCTCTGCAGCTGCCTCCAAAGCTTCCTGAAATATGACACCCACTAAACTCTAAAGTCTAAGGTATATATTGTTGTTCTTGTTATAGCTTAACAAAAATTTCTATTTCTTTACTGACCATGCATCAAGACTGACGGCTCAGTGTCATTTTTATGAAATGCCTGTAAAAATTAACCACGAAACTATATAGGCACCACACTTACCACAAACACTAAAAATCAAAATGATGCAAATTTAGATGAAGATTAATTACAGTGCCAGTTTACACCCTAGCTGTCGCTGGCACTCACTGTGCTTACCCACGAGGGGATGGCTAGACTGAGTTCATCTGTGTAGCTTGGTTACATAACAAGACGGTACAACCGTAAATGGTCACCCATCTTGGTACTAACCCGGCTCAGTGTCGAGTAACTTCATGGATGCAACCAAAGCTGTTACTGCTTGGCCAAGCCGCCAACCAAAAGTCCGGTTTCAACTTATTCTTTCACTACTTCGGCATGACAAGAAGGGCATTCAAAATGCAAAAACCTACTGCAAAGATTCTGTCATGGGGATATGGCCTAAACTGGACAAAAGATAAAAAACAGGCCACCTCATGTAACAGAAAAATGATCATGAAACTATACAAGGCACTTACCACAAACATTTCATGTTCGAGCAGCCACGAGATGTGGTCATCCTTATCTCTCTGGCGAGCAGTCACAATATCTTTAGGACTCACAATAAAATACATGCCATCTTCAGGCAGACATTCTATAAACCACCAGACAACATTCCAACTCAGTAGCAGTCGAAATATGACCCAACTATGAGCAGTAAAAGAAATTTAGGTTTAACTAATATTGTCCCATAAAACGGCACTGCAACTGGGCAATGTTTCTGCACCTTTAAGCGACAAAGCCTCATGTAACCAAACCTAGCTATGCCCACTACTGTTAGTGCGATTTCTCTAAACAAGCTGAAACAGTTGAGTTGGCCTCGGACGACATTTCCCCAACTTTTAAAAAACAATTCGCAAAACTGATCTCAATGTCAGTCACGACTAGTATACTGTTGCAACTTCTGTATAATGTGCACCTCTCATATATTTTGTGTGCATTCATTTTAACAGGCTGAGTCTTGCACATCCATCTGTGGGGTGCGAACATTCCCCGGAGCAGAAGTAACTTGTGTGCCAATTTTCAGCTTAAAAACTCAAAGGTCAAGTGGATGGCTGCACAATTAATGTCAGACATAGATCCGATTTTTCCATCGCCAATCAAATCAAATTTGATCTTCGATTTACTGATCTCCGATTAACTTTATGTTCAGAATTGATCAACGATCAACTGTGTTTCATTTTCCATGCATTTTAAATCTCCAATTATGTGATCGGCGATTAGTTGATTGGCCGTCAACTAAGCCTACTTTATGCCAATCTGACTGCCTGACAGTGACCTCAATTTGCGGTGTTGTGCCAAATTACCCAGCATGCACTGCGAGTGGACGCTAGCCTGTAAACGTCATCATAGCAACGATATCAACCATATCATCCATATCGTCTGCTGTCAAAAATACGTTCTATTGTAAATCAATACGCAAGCATATCCATTTTATTTCTTCGCATTGGCAGACATGGATCATGAACACTATACTCAGTATAAACTGATCAGTAGTGATTGATCGCCATGCCTTGAACTTTATTTTAATGCGTGAATTGCCGATCTGACTGGTGAAGTGAATCGATGTTTCTGGTGCAAACAAGCAGCGAACTGCAGATCGCCATGTTTATTCATCAATTATCTGACTTGATCAGCCAATATTCAGCCATCAACTTGATCAGAGATTTGATGGACGATGAGCCGCTAACTGGCGATGGAAAAACGGTTATTGAGATGATCTCTGATCAGGTCCCAAAGTTGATCGGAGGTGAGTTTGATCGGCCATCGACATCTTATGTCCATGAAAAAAACGGGACCATAGTTTTGTAGTTTAACTAGCCACCAAGCAAACAAGCAACGCACTGTACCTAGATGATAGTCGTTACATCGGTATTCCTGAAATCCACGAATGGACAGCGCATCATTTGATATTTCCTCTCCATCCGTGACACTTATCAGCTGCAGGTGTGGACGATTTGGCACATATTTCCCCTACAAAGCAACAATTTATAAATTAACTCTAAAACAATAAAAAACTACTCGAAAAACAAGAATTTACAATCCTAACAATATAATACTTAATTCACTGGCAACAGTAATACATACAAACCTAATCATTTAATACACAGTAGAATACAAAATACACAATAAATTTATATAGCACAGAAGCACAAAACATATTAGTGCGCTGTAGCATCAAAGTTAAAAACTCTAGGCCTAAGCACCAAAAAGGAATCAGCACCATAGGTTCAGCACTTCACTGTTCTAATTAGTGTCAAATATTCCATACAGTTTATTAAAGATAACATACCGGTAAATAAAATATAATAAAAAAGGCACATACATCTTCAGTTGGTTGTTCGTCATAAAACAGGATGACAAGATATTCTCCAAGTGGAGCCAAACCACAGATAGAGTAGTCAACCGAGATTGAAAACACTACAATATAACCAACAAGAGAAATAACATTTCTTAAAAAAAACAACAACACATCTGATATTTCTCATATTTCCAAGCTCTAAAAAATGCAACAATTCTCACTCAAAATTAAAAAAAATATAACAAAATGTAGCTACGTTACTTCTGTCTAAGCAAATTAGCAAACAGATAAACAGACAGAGATTGGCTTTGCTGTCAACATCAAATACTACACAAAAAGTTGCATATGCTCACATTTTGCCTGCATTTCTTAGTGTACACTGTGCAGGTTACAAAAAATCTTAATATTATAAAACTTAACTTGGATAATATAAACAACATAAACCTAATAGTATCACCAAATAGCAAGTTAGAATAAAATTTCTGAAATAACATTACTTACACAGATAATGCAGACATACCTATTTCAACATATTTTGAGAATATATTGGGATCGTGTTCAGACTTTGCTCCATATCTGATGGCACAAACCTAAATAGTACAGCAAAAAGTTTATAAGTTTATACCAACAGCACGAAAACACTGAAAATCCAAGACACCCATTTCATTACTGATTAGTACGGTAATTCTCATAATTTTAGCACAACTATCGATTCTGTGACCATTTCTGACACATCGGCTATACTGCATTTCAGATGTGTACAGTTATGCATGGCACACAGCACATTTTCATCATTTAGTGAATACATTCAATACACGACATACATAAATAACAAACAAACTACAAAGCAAAAGTTAGTATCATCCACTTTTAACGAAAAATGCACACAATGCTCTGCAGCAGATTGTGATTAACTTTCAAACATGCACCTTTCAAATTTTCTTACTCACTTGCCTACTTACAACATAAGATAAACAAATATCGGGTATGCAACTTAAAAAATCCAAAACCTTGATGGATTTCGCCCATCCGATGATCAGAGTCACCTCATCTTTCCAACAGAGGTTGCAGCGGCAGACATCAGTACGAACGCTGACAACCAAACACGTCAAATGCATTACACTAAAAAAGTTAAGGTGCAAAGAAAGCAATGTAATTGAACTGACACAGCAACCATGATGCATGCGTGACTGTTGTCATGTAAGCCACCGACGCCGTTAAATGGTGCCTACTGTAATGCATTACTGCTTGTCCATTCGTCAGTTGGTCAAAAACGAAACCATGACAGTTCAGTTCAGTTACGTCGCTCTGTATGCTGCTTTGCATTCTCACACTCAGCACAATTCAAGTCAATGAGTACCAGTATGCCCCTAAAAATTCTGTCTATTAAAAACTTCTTATTTCCAATCAGGCATTTAAGAAAATCAATTTTGGGTAAACTTTCAAAGAGGTCGAGCAGCTTTCTTCTGCCAACTATTTCAGAGACGTCTAATTTTCCATCTTGGCATCTACAGCCTTCTGTACCTTCAACAAAAATGTCATCAATAGTATTTCTTGCAAACTTGAATTACATGCCTGTGTGAAATGGTAACTCTTTATAGACATGGCGATCAGAACGGAATTTTTTTGGCAAAAGAGACCAATATCATACAATTTTGGATCTCTAGTTATCAACCGGTACCCTACAGCAAATACAAAACTCAAGTGCACACTGTTTATTTAGTGCAACAACAGTGAATTCGTTGATAAAATATTTCTCATTTAGTCAAAAAATGCATTCTGCACTAAGACAAATAATAACATATAATCAGTCTTAATATAAACACTAAATGGTGCACAAGCGGAATATGCATGCTTCATGTAAATCAAGCAATTGAAAAGTTTTGGAAATAGTTAGCATCGATCACTATCTGACTTTTTATGCTCTAATACGTTTATATTTAACTGCAATAACAGACTATAAATTTAACAAACACACTAGCCAGCAACCACTCAGCTAGCAAAACTGATATGTTTAATTTATACCGTGCAAATCAACTTACTCCCGACTGTCACGACCAACGAAAGTGATCCTTTTTCTCTCCGCCATATCATACACTTTGACTCCCTGCAGCACGTCACAAACTTACGTAACAACACACAAACACAGACAAAATCTTACAAATACTGTTAAATTTATGCATATGTCGCAAATTCATAGACGCATTTGTCAGGGCTCCCCACAAAATCAGATACCCCCATAGCTCGATACTAGTAAATCTGGCTCTAGACTGGAGAATGGTCATTGCATTAGCTCTTTCTGATAGCCACTCTATGACATCATAAGTTACAAATACGACATATCGACATCAAGCTCAAGCATCAAGTCCTTCGTGGGTGCACTGCGCAATGACTACCAGTGACAGCTAGGGTGTAAACAAGCACATCGGGCAATATACTAGCCCCATACATGTGGTCTCGCAGTATAAGCTGGTGTCTGGCTGGAGGCTAAGAAAACAAAGATCAGTCTCGCCCTATGGGCCGTGTGGCTTGGAAAGGACTTTACATGTTATACACAGCCAAAAGCTATACAAAGCTGCTGCTGAATAGAAGTAAAAATAGTACGCACCAACTCATTTGACCAAGCAATCAAAGTGCCTTTCCACTTGATGTTCTTGATGGGACCTTCGCCATGATGCAGAATAACTGTTCTACGCTGGCTCAGAAACCCTTTCTCATTCAAGATCAACTGCAGCAAATAATCATAACTGACAATTAAACAACACGTTTAAGTCAATAATATTTCCGCTTCATCTTCAAATCTTCATTTCCAAGATAATGTACACAGCAGTTGTTTGTTCAGCTATTCACCGCAATGCAGAAACGGTGCCCTAACCCAAACCGTGACCTTTACCTTTACCTGCGGGGAGGGTGACCACATAAGCGGCCACCCAGCACTGAGGCCACTTCATGGGCCCAGTGCACAACCCTGACAGACCTCTTGGAAGCTTTAGCAAACTTCAAGGGGAGACACCAATGGATATCCCCAACCGTGACATTTTCAGCTGAAAATTGGTGTACCAGTTACACCTGTCCTGGCGAACATTCACACGGGTTTTGGTTTTCCATGCCTGTTCATTTTCACGTTACACGTAGAAGCCCATACAGGATGGATAGAATAAAGACTAGCAACAGCCACAGTTTTAAGCACATAACCAGTAACAGTGATTCTGTTCATGGTGTTGTCATCACGGCACTGCGAATGCAAAAATTCACCCAGTTCATCTGATACTACAGCACAAGCACTGGCTGGCTGCAAATCTTAAAAGTATTACTTCAGTAATTTACTAATAACATTTAAATCGAACAGGAACGAATTACTGATAGCTGAATTAACTATACACGGTGCAGCGTAAAAAAACATCCCCTAAAATTGTTTTCCACTTTCTGAGCAACCGCTTGGAAATTTATCGCCAAATTTCACACGCTTGTTACGTGTTTATAGTCCAGTAAAAATGCCAAACAGCATGCTATTATCTTCAACTACAACACAATTACTGGATTTTTCACGTAACCACATCGTCATTTCTCACGTTCACAAGCAGCGAAATGTATGCTGAACGAACGGCGCACCATGTTTGCGCCTCATACAAACATATTATTCAGGGTTCCCACTCAAATGACAAAATCAAAATTCAGTTCTTTTTCAGGACTTTTTCAGCACCATAAAACAAGAAAACCCATAGACGCACTTAGCTAAACCACAAGCACGCGAGTTATTTTAGTGAAAAAACATGTTACACGAAGTATTACCTGACAGATTAATGATGTACATCAATCAAGCACATAATATTTATATAAAAACAATTCCAGTAATTAAGCACAAATGTTACTGGAAAAAATTAAGGAATGCAGTATCGTGGTTTTTCAGGATAACACCAGCAAAAATCAGGACTTTTTCACAACTTTTTCAGCACCCACGTCCAATTTCAGCCCTTTTCAGGTCCTGAAAAATGAAAAGTCAAATTTCAGGACTTTTTCCGCACTTTTCAAGACGAGTGAAAACCCTGATTATTATTCGAACAACATAACAAACAATTTGGCAGTGACTTTGAGAACTTGACACGTCCATCGCCGGCTTTCACACATGCATTTATTCTCTTAGTAAAGTTTTTAACAACTTCGTTAATGGCAAGTTGTCCCAGATCACTCGCAGTGCTTGCTTGAGATTAGTAATAGACTTCAGTCTTAATGAGAAATTGTCAATGAATACGATAGCAAATTAAAATAAAAGGCTTTTCAAACTTTTCTGTGAAGTTTACAACACTTTGATGTTACAAGCAACAAGATGCACCTAGTTTTTTCGATTCACGTAACTCGTTACAGCACAAAAGTGTTGAATGTGCAAAATCAGGACGACATCTTACAAAAAATTCTGCAACTTTGCAAAAAAAAAGAATATCAAATGTCGCAGAGTCGGTATATTCAGGTATAAACAGATAACAAGTGTATAAAATTTCACGTTTTTATTCCAAGCGGTTGCTCGAAAAATGGCAGACAACTCTAGGGGATACTTTTTATTGCTGCACCCTGTAGATTGAGAGCCACAGCACTCAACCTTGTCATCACCAGTAACAAAATGCTTTCCGCTGCCCGAGCGAAAGAAATGAGGGTCCAAAGCAACGGCTTTGATCGGTCGGTCAAAGTTGATTGTCTGGTTGTTGTCTGTCGAATATAAGCCGTTGATTACAACCTAACACCAGCAACAACAACAATATTAAATCATTCCAATTCATCCATCGTACATAATAATTATGAATCAAAAACATCTCTAATGTCACGACCAAATGGCACTGTATAAATCAGACCATTATTATTACAAGTTATTTTTTATACTCCTCCTGGTAGTAAAAATCCTGGAGGTTAAAAACATCCAATTAGTAGCAAACACTGGAATCTGTATGAAACTTCTATGGATTTGCCGCAACTTCAAAGTCAGTTAGAGTTTAGCATTTTGCTTTGTTGAGCATTTTACACAAACCGTCACAGCATAGCATACTCTTGCCAAATATGCCACATAAGAACACATTCTGACAAATTCCTAACATTTTTGCGCACATTTTGCATTTAAACTAGGCAAAAAAACAGATATTTCGAAGAAATAGCAGCAGCAGGAGTAGCAATCAGAAGATAAAATTAGACAATCATACCCGGCCATCATCGGAGCAACTGGCCATGTAGTCACCATTCTCATCAATACTGATCTGATTCACTGTAGTTGTATGCTACAATACACCAGACATTATTACACACAATGGCACATTTCTTCACCAACATATCAACACAAATCAATAAAGTAAGTCCTCAAAACCAAATTTGAGTCTTGACGCACCTAAGGACACAAAATACAGTTTTCATCTTGGTCCTGATAGAAAAGTCTTGATTTTAATTATGCTTTTGAAACAGAGGTCTTGGCCTTGACAACAAAAACTCTTGGTCTTGATCTTAATAACAAATCAAAGTCCTGATCACGGTCCTAAGAAAAGTCTTGTTCAAGACAAAAAGAAAGACTCTGGGTCATGGTGCTGCGCAAATCTTATTTACGTCAGTGACATAAATGATGTCTTAATATCAGTGACTCCATCTTATGACAATTTCGAGCTTTGACATATTATTTTCTACTCCATTTCAAATCGAATTCAATTTAATTAATCTCTGCAATCAAATCCGTTAGAAAATCAACAAAGCTATAGGCTAGCAATCACTTGGCAGAAAATGTACATACAGCTGGCAGTTCCTGACTTCGAATGTTGTTTCCCATCACATCCAAAATGTAGATCATTCCCCAGTGAGTTCCAAGAGCTATAAACTACATTTCACAACAAGCAGCATATGTCAGCCAACTGCCAACATACCGTACTATGCTGTCATCTCCCTGACCTCTCCCACTTTGGGCTGAAAATTGGAATATTGGTTATTCCTGCTCTTGGAAATGCTCACACAAATTCTGCTTTTTCAATTCAAGTTAAAAGCCTATATCAGACAGACAAACAGACAAAAAAAGGTGGAAAGACAGACAGACAGACATGGACCATTGGACAGGCAAGACCTATAAAATGACTAGATTAAAAATGTCATGGCAGATGCACTACAGTTTGCCAATACGCTAATAAAACGCATATTCAATGAAAAATTTAACACTCATTCAACATGTTTTGCAAACTTCACGATCTACAAGGCTCAAAATGTACAGTTCAATAAACTAAACAATAAATACTGCAGTTCAGTGTGTGGCAAGTATGTAGTGTTGTTACGGTTATCGAAATCGGCACCGAAACCGCGGTTTTTAGCAATATCAAACCTTATCGAAACCGTGGTTTTAGGTTGCCTGTTGATGGTTTTGGTCTTTCATTTTTGAAATGCAGCAGCTCCAGCATCTTGAGCGTGCAGTGAACGTTAAACAGCACGACACAGGGTGAGATGTGCTTGCTCCTTTCACGGTGGGTGTTATCAAACTGTGATAGCCTGCGGTGCTGCACCCCAGGGTGAGAATGGGGCTTAGAACGATTGAATGAATGAGTGTGGGACAGCAGTCAAGCATCGGTGAGTTACTAATTAATGTCAGACACTGAAGCGATGTTCACAGCCACAGAGGTGCTAGTGATGTGGGGTGAGACGGCATGACCTGTTACGTAATATTTATTGCAAAAGAGGTGAGCGATGGCGGCGGGCGGCAGTGAGCACAGTTACATAGTCGCCGGTACGTGGTGCTGTTGTAATCTTCTGAAGTCCTGTCCCGTGTCTAGTAGCCTACAGAGCGAACCAAGTTGTTACTAACAGGTGTGAGTAGAGACTACTTGTTCGTAGGCTTAATTCAAGGCTGGACAACAATCACAGTGACCAACAGAGCGACCGTGTGCATGTGTTTCTGCATTGATGGACACTTAGCTCACTCGTTCTGAGGAGTAATAATGCAAGTTTGCCTCATGCCACGCCGTCCGTCCACCCCGTCATGTCTGTCACCAACACTTCCACAATGTTTACTAGGCGCGCACGCTGTTAAGTTGTCCACTAATTCTATGCCGTGATGTTTCAAACGATGAGAGCATTCGCTGTTCAGCCCGTGAATCCAGAACGCCCATCCTTCTCACTGCCAGGAAGCAACTTATCCTCCACGCCCCGCCTGAATCAAAGCAAGCCGCCCATTTATATGCATGCCGCACACTGTTAACTACCAACAAGAAGCGCATAGGAAGGTGCTGGCGGCAGCTCTTGTCAAGTCCAGAATGATGATCATGCACGTTGCTTATGTCGATTGCGTTCAAGCAGTTTAACGCTAAAAATTATGGTACTTATTTAATGACTTACCTACTTTGGTCCAAATTCATTTGGACCGACTTTAGTCTGCGGCCGTCATGAGTATTAAGTAGTCCTTTCCTCTGCTGTACTTCCTGTTATTGATGGTGGAGATTGTGGATTATATTTGCCATTTTCACTAATCACCTGCATAATTTTCCTTCATTTTCCTTGTGCAAAAGTAATAGTGTGTTGTTAGTTTGCTTCAGTAGGGATTAAACTGGTTTTCAATTGCGACATCTAGACTTCACAGCACAGGCGGAAAACCGAAACTGACCAAAACCACGGTTTTTTCCCCAAAACTAAACCGAAACTGACTGACCTCGATCACTGTGAAACCGTAACAACACTACAAGTATGTTTTACATATTTTACCAAATTCTTATGCTCATATTTAAAGCAAGAATGCAAAATATTCAGTACATCACCTTGGAATGTACAGCTAAGCAACTCGCAGCATCACGACTCAGAATTGACGATAGGTCGTTACTCATTCGCTCATACTTCAGCTGCGGCTCCACCTTAATACAAAATGACAAATTCACAGATCTAAATAAGAAACTGTTCTAATGCATTACATCAGTTATCAATAAACACAGGTTGCAAATTGATGAATTCTTGTCGTTATTCAGTTACTATATTCAAACAAAAAAGACTATATTCTCAATGTCTTGACCTTGCTTGACTTTGGGCAGCCTCTGGTGAAATACAGTGTACAATATTGTATCACATAACAGCTTCCCAGCACATTTATGTCACGTATATGCTACATATTTCATCTCACATTTTTACAGAATCTGTATACTTTGCATCAAATTAAAGTGCAGTTTTAACATAATTTACTGGTACAAAACAGTACCCCTAAATATTGGCTAAATTAGTATGCTCTAAAATGCAATGCAAATTCATTTCTTAGTTTTGTACATAACATCACATTTTATTGCAGCATGTGAAGTGATAAACATAATAACCACCTCTTCTTCAAGGTCCAGCTCTTCATTTGATTCTGACTGATTTTCATCACTCTCCTGCACATAACATCAGCATCATACAAAACTTTGTTTTTTTACATTTTCACAAGAACCCTTCATAATTTGATGGTACATCTTGCTCAGTGTAAATTTTAACTGCGGCCAACTTCTATTATTAGTAGTAGATGGTTCCATTTTACTGAGCAACCAAAGAATGATAACGATTGTTATGACCGTAATTGGGCCACAATTGCAAAACTTCCCAAGCCAAATCCTAAGGCTACGGTAGCCATAACTATAAGCTTAATTCTATCCAATCCTAACTCTAATCCTGAGCCCAGATCGCTTTTTCAAACATCCTAGTGAGGAACTTTTACAATAGCACCTGCAGTTGGTTTGATGGTAACTGTAGTGTAGCCTGTAGGCAACCAATCACACGCACAAACACCATATGCCTACTGTGTATCACTGTGTTTGCGGTCAGTGTAGTCATTAGTAAGTAATTAATAATAATGAAGTCAAACTTTTATAATACAGTGAACAATGTGACAGCAAAATCTGAGTCTGCCATTTCGAAAAACCACTCTTCTAAGAGGCTGATAAAAACCTGTTTTGGACAATGAAAAACTGTTCTTGTTAAATGCTATACTAACTCTGACAACGACTCTAACCCTATCTCCATATACTGTGGTGTCATCCTCTGTCCTCCAATAGGCATTATGAGATTGATGACTGTCTGGAGGATAATGGAAGATTATTAGAACTGTCATTATCATTACATATGCACAATTATAATCGGCAGTTCTTACAATTTTAAGTTTAGGTCATCTTTTGTGTATTGTGTTTCATAAAGGTTAAACTTTCTGTAAAGGTTAACTTTTTGTTTCGCTATTATGTGTATGTGCAATTTTGCCTGCAAAGACTGTCCCCAAAATGACCTATACTGTATCGGGTGGGGCGTTAAACCCTACTCACTCACTCACTCACTCCAACTGTGGTAGCCCTTTGGAATGGCATGCCATTACCGACAGTAACAGCACTAAGCACATCGACATAGTAGCAGCATAGTAGGCCAGATAAGTTCTGAAACAGATGATCATGTGCAGAATTTTAACCAAGCTCTCTGGGCTAACTCAGCCTGGCCATTCCAGCACGTGCTTACTGCCATTAACGGAGATCGGTAGCCACTCAGCAACTTGTCACACAGTTAAGATGTCACGATAAATCGGTCACAGCACAGCTGACCGTGTGACAAGTTAGCTGGTTTCATTAGTCCCCTCCCCCTTGTGCCTGAAATATCACGTTTTCAGCATATAGACGGCGATGTCGGCACAATAAAGCGGATCCTTACAACAATATCAGATAAATCCGGTTTTGCGGACTCTATTTCTAAAGAAGTTTCTGTCATATCACTCATTTCCTTTTACTTTTATTGGAAATTCTAACCCAAAATTATGCATACTGTAAACATAAACATTAAACGTCACGTGATCAGTAAGTAACGAAGGGTCGGTTTAATCTGCTGAGCTGAGCTGATCCCGATCTATTTTCTCAACCTCTGATTGGTCGGTGACAGTCACGTGATCCAAATTTAGATCAGCAGATTAACAACAACAACAACAATGCTACTATTGATCACTAATAGGAACTGGCATACGCCCTATCAGATGAGATAAAAATCATTGACCTTGAATGATCTTGA
>Ga0209671_1005446_pt1 | contig 12885 bp, 8 predicted proteins | sample WorMetHERISLAND2_2_FD_187401 | JGI IMG/M metagenome (GOLD analysis project Ga0209671, IMG submission 187401) | Marine gutless worms symbiont microbial communities from Max Planck institute for Marine Microbiology, Germany - Olavius geniculatus... | ecosystem: Host-associated > Annelida >... | reverse complement strand
GTAATAAATATATTAAAAAAATGGAATAAAAATCTAAAGAGTTGATAGGCCTGATTAACAGTTATAAAATTTAATACCTGGTTGAAGTTTAAAAGTTAAAGGTCTCCTGTAATGTGAACTTGTCTATGCAGATATTTGTGGCTGGTCGGCTAAGTCATTTCGTCGACGGACGGAGTACTGCAGCTTGTTGGATGTCCTATATCAACCCCGCACGTTATTCTCGAGAACAGAACCTTGTCGCCGTCCAGATACCACACAACGGTAAAATTGATTTAAAAATCGCAATTAATTTAATTTTGTTTGAAGAGAAAAATACAAATTGTAGTTTTTATACTAATGTCGAGTGCTGGCATGATATTCGACCGTCCGTCTGGTTTCGGAGCATCTCAGGCGTTGACAGTAAATTAGGTCATCTCACAAGGGTTGGTTAACAGGGCTACAGTTTGCGGTCTGCGTTTCAGCCGCAGCAGACCACAAGTAAACGTACTCCAGCTGCGCGGCAGTTTCTTGAGTTTTTTAAAGTCCGGTGATTTTTTTCCGTATTTTTGTTTTCGTGTCAGTAACCCTTGCGGACAGACAGACAGACAAGCGACATAAGATAGCCAAACAAAAATTGTCGTGCGAAAATACTACTTGCTGTTTATTTATAGCAATCACGCGACACATTTCATCAGAAACCAACAGTCGATGACGTCACATCTTGCGTCATCATCAACGTTATTATATGACGTCACTACATCCGGTCGACATCTTTCTTCCAGCCACGTCCGACGACAGACAGACAAGCGAGACACTGATAGGGTGTTTACACGATCCAGCAAACGTCCAGCAAACGTCCAGCATTAGCAAGTGTATTTTGAATACATTTGCTGGAAGTTTGCTAGACGTTTGCTGGATCGTGTAAACACCGCATTACGCTAAAGGCAGCAAACGAAACATGCATAAAAATGCACACTAAATTTAAAAAGTGAAAGTTTTAAAATAATCGTTTAGCATACGTGAATCAAGCATAAAACACGCAAAAGTCAAAGAAAAATTGACACACCGTTCAGAGAAAATGTCAAAGGTCGATGTCATCGGACGTCAAAAGCACACGATTTGTTGCATTGAATACCCAAAACTCCAACGACAACTAAGCCTATTTTTATCTCCGGTTTATGGCGCTTTGCAAATTTGTTTTTTTAACTTTTAACTTCTTGAACATCGCACAATAGCTTGACGATGGCTGTGTGCTTCAGACGGCTGTGGCGGCGACATTTACTACGAGGCGTGCAGGGACATCGCATACGGTAGCGAGCTGCTGGTCTGGTACGGCGACTGCTACATCCAGTTCATGGGAATACCGGTCGGCATGGTTGATCACACGGACTCAAGAATCGTGGACTACACATCCGCAAGGCAGATGTCGCCGTCGCGGTCCAGCTGTCCTGAATTCAACGGCCGTGGCGACCAACTAGTGATGGCTGACGTCGGCGACAACTCGGAAACAAACTGTGAGAGTGCTTCTCAACCGTTGATGATGTATTTCTTCGAGTTGTCCGACTACGGCGAACATTCATGGTTTCGCGGTGCAGCGTACAGACCTACCACCACACAGATCTCTCACACTAAACGTCCACCCCCGTAGCCCGTGAGCTGCTACTTAGTTCCCATCCCGCTGCGTGAGGGTAGGAGACTGAGTTCACATGACGTAAACCGCCCGCATTTTTTCAGTGTGAAACTTGCCGATGTGACGCAGTCTGCTACTGAATCGACACTGACGAGTAAAGATCTCGGTCCAGTATTGACATGCTGCGCGGCCGTCGAGTTATGTAATAATACCGTTGTTGACTGCATTCGCTTTACTTGACCCCTGCAAACTTATCCGAATAATGCAATAATGCATTCTAATGGCATCCTGTTATTTCCGTAGGACAGCTGTACGTATGCATGTATGCCGGCTTGTACTGATTATTGCAGGTAGCGATGGGTTTCAGTGTCAGCGCTGTGGCAAGGTATTTGCGTACCGCTACTACCGCGACAAGCACCTCAAATACACGCGCTGCGTCGATCAGGGAGATCGCAAGTTTCCCTGTCACCTTTGCACTAGGTAACAACTAGTACCACTTCATCATAATGTTATGCAGGTGTTATTGCCGCACACCTAGGCTTGTGGCTTGTTTTTAAAGATGATTGTTTGATAGGTCGAAGCTCTGCTTGTTTCGATTTGTTCTGGATTTGTCGGACAATTCCGATGCGCCATTTCGAGGAGCCGCCATTCTAAGGGACCTCCAAAAACCTCTCATGCTAAAACTAACTCCAACATTTACCCTAACTTTTTCCTAACTCCATTTTCAACCTTATTTTTAAACCTATCCTTAACGCGTGGCGTTTCTTCTGAATGTCGGGCTGACACCGTTTCTACCCATAGCATGTGACAATATACAACATGCCTGCTCTTATATAGTGTTTTTCACGCTTATGGCTATCAAATTAGTGAATTTTGCTTTGACGACTGCAACGCTGTGTTCGCGTTGTTGCTATTCAGATCGTTCGAGAAGCGCGATCGTCTGCGGATCCACGTCTTGCACGTGCACGAGAGACACCGACCGCACAAGTGCACTTTGTGTAGCAAGAGCTTCAGTCAGTCGTCCAGCCTCAACAAACACATGCGGGTCAGCTCGGCGTCTACAGTCAGCATGCAAGTTATTGTACCGTTGTAAATAAGTAAGTAAGGAACGAGGGAATGAGTAAGTAAATTTGCGGAGCGCGCGGAATGTCGGCCAGAAGCCCGCCTAATCTGAAGCCATCGTCATAATAATGTGTACATTAACGTCGTGGTTACACGTTCTCGTACAATAAAATGTACTTTTACTTAAATGTGTAAAACATTTTCAATGACAGAATGTGCATGTAATACCGTAACAGCTGACCGAGGTTACCCCCTTGTATACGTTTGTGTTACAGAATATAGACATATTTTATATATTGCATTTGCCGGGAAAAAATTGTAAGCCTATTTTGGGTTTGTCCGTTACTATGCAAGATAGGCCTATAACTCACATCGTTTTGAAGGGGATATGGTCTACTGTTTTTGACTGTTACAGGTTCACAGCGGCGAACGCCCGTACAAATGTGTCTACTGTAACAAAGCGTTCACGGCTTCCAGTATTCTCAGGACACACATTCGACAGCATTCCGGCGAGAAACCGTTCAAAGTATGTATAGACCATTACTCTAGCTATCAATTTATAGTCTAGGTGTGCTTTTACCAGTTGACGCGAATTATTTTGACTTTCGCTGCGTTATATTATCTAAACTTGTTATGCCGCCCGCCTGTATGTCTGTCCGTTTGTGCTTTAAAATCTTATAGGCGTATAGAAATGCTGAAGTTAACAAATTAAGAAATACGGAATGTAACTCGAAATTACTGAATATTAGTACTTTGTTTCGTGCTTTGCGTTGTTTTAGTGTAAACACTGCGGTAAGGCGTTCGCCTCGCACGCGGCACACGACAGTCACGTCCGACGAACCCATGCTCTTTCTACTGTCGCTTCTCCTGTAAATACCACTCTAGACATTACTGCTGTTGCTGCAGCTGTCATCTGTAGCATCTGCGGAATGACTTTCTCGCACCCGCGTCAACTCAAACTGCACTTATGCTCAGGTCCATCTTTGACATCTTAATTGTTTTTGTCTGTTATATATTTTATATAATCACTGGTTAACTTTAAACTGATTGTTATGACTGCAAACAAATTCCCACAGAGTGTGCTTGTGACAAAATTTTAAAAATTGGCTAATACTTGGCGAGATGTGAACAAAGGTTAATTGACACTTTTTATGGTACACAATGTAGATCTACGCGACGTCGCTACTACTCAATCGTACTTAGCATTTTCAATTTTAATAATATAATGTTGTACACCGTGTTTTGAATAACGAGCTATTTTATGAAATTTTATATCGTAACTGTACAACATTGGCCTATTTTAATAATTTTTCGCTTGCAACATTACGAAAGCAAAATTGGCGTAAATGACTGTAACATGTGCTACCCATTACGAAGTCATTGTTGTTAACGGCCAAACAACGACTTCTGCATTTAGCAATTACTAAGGTGAGATGGGTGAAACTAAAGTTTCTTCGTAATGTTTGGCGTTTCTTTCGCCTGTTTAATATTAATGAAATCGGCCATTTTTTGGCGGATTTATGTGGAGAAAACAAGAGTGACAAGTTTTTTTGAAACACGGTGTAGATTAGAATAGCAAATCCTTACACTTCAACGGCAGTTTCGTTTTGTACGACTACAGGGTTGCGGTGGCAGGGCGATGACGTCATATCCGGTAGCGCAGTGGACATGCGAAGAGCAGCTGATGATGATGATGATGACGACGCGGTTATTGACGTTGTCGGCTACGACATTCCGACGTCTACAGACTACGTTTTATCTCACTAATTTATGCAAAACTAGAAATTTGGAGCAAAGCCCAACGTGAGTCCGCCCGGCGACCTAAGTCCGATTGGGGGGAGAGTTTAGGGGGCTTACATTCCTCTCGTAGCAAAGTCACGTACGTGGACCGAACTCCAACACATTGAGCATACGCAGAACGCGCAGTGTCGACTTAGGGTAGGTATACATTAGCCAACTAGGCCTAACCGTTGTCGTTAGTGGACCAATGTTCACCAAATTTTTTTTTCAAAGCGGGAGGGGCGGTAATTGATAACGCCGTTTACTGCTTGTCGATATCTCTATCCATTCCAGAGATATTCGCGCTAAAAGTTGAAAGTTGTTGGGAAGGAAAGGCACAAAAAGTCACGCAAGCGTTATATTTCACCTATTTGTGGGGAAGCCCCCTGCGAACGGATTTTCACCAAATTTTGCATATCGTGAGATATGCCAGAGTTAATCATCTGTGCAAATTTTGGTGTCAAAAAATTGAGGGGTTTGGGATATACAAGGGGTCAAATTTTAGAGTCTTCCATTGAAATGGATGGTCACCCTTACAACAGAGCTGCGCTACCGCGCAGCCTGTGATTAGGGCCTACTTGCTTAATATGATCAACAACGCAGAGCGGCCAAGATTTATGTATAGTTTCGGGAAGTCGACGACCCCAAAAATAAAGCATGAAACGTTTGCAAAAACATTTTTGAAAATGTATTCTGTTTAAGCCTACATGTAGCTACAGCCTTCGACCTACAGGCCTACCGGTAGCTTATATACTGTTCTTTCCACATCCCACGGGCGACATGCTAGGACTATTCTACCTAGGACTATTTTACCGAAGTGCAGTGTACTGTAACTATTATGATGGGTAAATAAAGATTGATCGATTCTCACTGTCGACTCATTAAGTCGTGAAGAGTCTACACTAGTGATGGGTCAGTATCAGAATTTTTGCTTCAATACCATGTCGATATCGAAATTATTGGTATTGACCAACTATTGCGATATCGATATGATGTTGATATACTGCTCGACTTTAAACGATAAGACATGCAAATAGTAGTGGCCTAATTGGCAATGCGACTGCTGAAAATGCACGTAATAATAAATAATAATTGATCATTGTCAGAATTATAGAAAATGAAAAAGACGGTAGGCCTAAATATCATAATATTAATGTTGTTAATTGTTTAACCAAATATCACATCAGAAAAATTGCGGTTTCAAGTTTCGATATTACGCGACTCATCACTAGTGATCGTTATTATTCAAAGCCGATATTCAACGACAACCACGACGACAACTATACAACGACGACAGATTTGGTCGCGTCCAGTTAATCCCGTTGTCGTCGCGCTAACGCTTACAGTCTCGTCTCTCTCGTCGATTCTCTGATCGAACATAAATAAAGCGAACACCACAAAGTGGCACGACACAGCACATCCAGCCGCGCACAGTGTTGACACTTAATCTACAGTGATTCGACGACCGCATTCATGATATATACCACTAAGCCGGCGACGCGCGTTGTTAGCCGCCGCGCTGAAAGCTTACGCACATCAGACGGCTTAGCGAGCACAAACCGTCACTAAGTCGCTGTGTGAATAATAGAAGCTATAGACCCACCGGCGGTATGTATGTATGTACGTATAGAGCTACTGTGACGGTGAAATAACGTACAGGACGATAAATACGGCGACGGGATCAATGGAATGGCGTCGTACGACTGCTTAACGATCTCAGAGTTTGAGTAGTGAACCCACTTCGCTACAATGCTGCATAAGGCCGCCGACTAGACTTAAGTTAATCTCAATTGCTTCAATTTAGAAATCTTTGTCCACTACAATGATAGAAACGTCTTTTTTTACATTTTTAACGTTTTATTGCATTTAGGCTCCGACGTGTTCAACAGAAATCGAACGCCATCTGATGCCACTAGGCCTAGATGCATATTCTGAATTCCACGTAGGTATGTAAGCTACAATGCTTGCACTGGCTTATTATGTGCCTCGTTTGTTTGCCTCTATTTGTCGTTCTCTCTGCTCGCTAGACAAATAAACGCTTTTATATAATTTTACTCGCTTGACTTTAAGTGCCAGCTGAATAATATGTGCCAACACAACTTCCGACCTTTAAGAGTAGACTGGACATGCAGGCAGTACAGTTGTAACAAGTTGCGGCGGAAGCTGGCGCGGCTAACTTAATTTCCGCGGCGCGTTCGGCGACTGATCTGTTCTCTATGCGCGACTGGTCGCCGCTGGCTTCTAAATAGGATCACAATGTGATCGGTCGGCGACAAGCGGCAAAGTGAGTAAACACATTAGTCAAAGTTCTACTGCGAGTTCGGCGGCGCTCGCCAGGTAGAGCTGTAAGTGTTCGGGATGCGACGAAGACGATGTGTAACTATTGTGCCAGTGAAGAAACGACAACGACGATAGCCGGTGACGCTGTTAACCCTTTAGCAACCATCATCACAATCATCATCATCAGCAGCAGAAGCAGTAGCATCAACATTATTGTCGCCTTCCACCAGCTCAAGCCTTCTTGCAGTGCAATACGCTTGCTCCCGTGTTCCGCTTCTGAACGAATATCGAAAAATTCCAAAACAGCTAGGCCTGCATTCATCTATAAAAACCTTAATTTCTGAACAACCTAGTTACATTCATTACTACATAACACGTAGGCCTAGAAAGATGACCACTGTGTCCACTCACATTGGCTCAACCATTATGATGGCGTCCCGAAGGGTTGGACTGGCGGCAAGATGATAGCGACAACTGGCTTCACACAGTTGATGCTTTCACCCTGTAAAAGCAGTGTCGTTGCGCTTTCAGTCTGTTATTCTGCTACACGAATGTCATTCCCTTTAAATATCCGTTGTTGCTGCAGTTGTTCGCACTTCTACCTCTGCACACTTTCCGTCGCCTCCTTAAAACTCACTGCTTCCAGCAGGCCTATATAGCTCCCCCAAGCGGCTCAGCCAATTGCTTCAGATTCGGCCACTGGCTGACATTGTGCACTCTAAACATCGCATTTACTTACTTACTTACTTACTTTCTTACTTGTCGTTGCTGCTGTCGTCGTCTTTCTCTTCTTCTCCTTCTCCTTTTTCTTTTTCTTTTTTAGTCTTCCTCGTCTTCCTCTATTATTCTTCTTCAAAGGGTTAATGCAGCCAGCTGGACGTTAATGTTATTGTCGGCGTGGTGTAATTGTGTCGGTCGGAGGACTAATTAACGAGCTGGCTCCTGTTGTAACGAGTTGGTCCAGCAAAGCGTGATGAAGACGCCGCCTCAAGACCTCACACGACGCTCAATTGGATCGTGAGACGATGAGTGCAGATAATCGTGACAGGACTGCACTAACACGGAGCGCGTCGCTTGCATGCACGGTGTTTCATAAAAAGACTCATTTTTCTTTTATAATTCACTCAAATGATATCAGTTTGCACGAAATTTTTACCAGTTGTATAGCAAAAGAAATACTAATTCAAAATATTTCAACAAAAATGGCTGTTGCGTACAAGCTTGCTTGTCTTAACTGGTGCAGTGGTAGCTTGGTGACAGCGGTTAGGGCTTTGGATTCGAGACCGAAAGGTTCACGGTTCAATTCTCGGCCGATGCACTACCAAGTAACAACTCTGGGCAAGTTGTTTACACTCACCTGCCTGTGTAGGTGCAAATGATTTAGTGGTTGAAGTCGACTCGTAACTGTCAGGTTATTTTTATATTCTCAGTCATGACCGGTCAAACATCCGGCCATCACGAAGACGAATGTTTGACCGGTCATGATCAGGCGCGTTTGATCGGTGACAAAATTTGACCGGTCATATAACTTACAGGATATTTGACCGGCTGCCTTGAATAAAATCACGGTGGCGGTGTCCCAATCCTTGAATGACCTTGGATGACCTTGAAGGTCACTGACAAACAGTTTGGTCGGCTATCTTAACGACAGCTGGGCTTTTTGTTTAGTGTCCCACTGGGCACTGACTCGTTTAATTGTTGTTGAAGCTGCTAAGAGTGTTGCTTATTTAACATTACTAAAAACTGCTGCAAAGAATAGTTAATTGTTTACATTTTTGCGAATCTTGGAGATTTTTGTTTGTTTATGCTTCGAGTTGATTAAAATGTAGTATTTTGCGAACGATTACAGTAAGAATGGCTGTAAGTCAGTGATTTAATTTTTAGCTGTAATCAAACGTGCAACAAGGTTCTGTTGTATGGCTGTATTTTTGTGTATCGCAGCGGGTATTTTTGTACCGCAAGGTGTTATCTGCCGTGAAAATACACTTTTTAAGTGCAGGCCATTTTTACTATCTGGTGTTATAAGTTCAGGGGTCCCAGTTGTCCTGAAATTCCTGAAATTTTAAAGTTGTCCTGAAATTGTCCTGAAATTTAAAATTGTCCTGAAATTTTAGTCATTTAGTACAAATGTCCTGATATTGGCCATCATTTTGCCTGTCGTGCCTGCTGCCAAAAAACAGAACAGTGAACAAAGGCAAATCAGCAATAAGCCGTCTGTGTTTGCACCTGAAGAAAGTAACGAAAACCAATGATTTCTGTGACCGAGTTCAGGCAGAATGGCAGCTGTACATGTGTGATGTCAGCCTGGATTGTCTTCAGACTGACTTTGAAACGTCTGGTGATGTCTGTGCTTACTAGCAGAAAGTCTCAGAAGTGTCAGATGGACTGGGTGGTACGAAGTATGCAAATTTGTGGCGAAAGCTGCTTTGACACTGTCGCATTATAATGCTGTACCTGAATGTGGTTTCTCTGTCAATAATGCTATGTTGGGCAAAGAGAAGCTGTCACTTGCTGAGAACACTGTTGTAACACAGCATGTTGTGAAAGACTGTGCCCAAATTTTTGGGTCTGTGACGAACGTACCCATTACAGAGGAAACCGTCACAGCTGCAAAAAGGGCTTACACTAATATTGTGTGTATCTGGATGAACAGAAACGTCAAAGAGCAGCAGAAATGCAGAGAAAAGTTGAGTTTGAAAAAGAACAAGAGGATAAAAGACAGCTGCAGAAGCACAAGGATTCACTACTGAAGCAACTGGCAGAAGAAGATAAAGCCGAAAAGGAACAAAAGCATGAGCAAGACACAGCTAGAGAGCTGATAGATGAAGCAAGTACGAAAATGGCAGCGGCAATTGCATCGAAGAACATGCAGTCTGTTGAAGTGGCACAAATAATTTTAAAAGCAGGAAATGAGAAATTGCAGGAAACACCACAGAAACTTGACACGATTGGTGCGAAGCAAAAAGGTCTACGAAAGAGACTTCCTGGCCCTGATAAAACAGAACTACCCCCTGTCAAAAAGAGAAAGATTTGAACTGTTTCTATTTCTTAGAACTGTAATATTTTTTACAGTAACTGCTTTTCATATACGAATACAAGACGTGACTGTTATCTCATTTACTTTACTCATAATATTGTAATGAATGACTGCCTCTCTGATGTTTATGACTGATTTGTGCTAGGTAACACGTAATAAATTTGTATTTGTTGAGATTTTTGATATCGTAAATATGTCCTGAAATTGTCCTGAAATTTATTTAAAAGTTGGTCCTGAAATTTCATTTTTGCTGCTGGGACCCCTGTAAGTTATAACTTGCATTGTAACTAACATGCCTATTGCAAGTTCTCAGGATCAGAGATGCATCCTAACCCAACTGTGGCCTATATCGTATATTATAGGCTACACTGATAAATGCTGTTTTACAGGCCTAGTGTGATGGATCTACAGCTTCTTACCATGCGCATTCTTATTATCCGGCGAAAGGTTATCAACCTGTCCTCAAATTTTAATGATTCAAAAAACGTTTTTGCAAAGATTTACATCTTATGAGTTATTATCTATAATAAAATTGTTGGTTTTTTTGTTATTTTTTTGTTGAGAGAGATTTTTTACAGTAAAACCGCAAGAATTGGCGTAGACATGGCATTATGCCTTTTGATAGCCAATTGACGCCATGCATAATTTTAGCGAAATTGTGTTCAATGTAACGTATTAAACATACCTTTTTTGATGGATCGGTGTTGCAGTCATTAATTTAGTTGTTTTAGCTTAGCATCATTCAAGTTTTAATGCAAGTGAAACAGAATTTGTCAGCATCAACATCTGAACCGGAAAAACATTAAACTTCACAAAGTAATGTAACGTATTCACAAATGCGAGGTTTATTAATCATAGTGTGTCAATATTCTAATCTTGTTTATGTTTTTGTGTTTGATGAAATGTCAGCGATTAAATGTGAAATATATGACCAGGTAACATAGCTAACACTAACCCTAACTCTAAAACCTAACCTAACCCCAACCCTAACCGAATTTTTTTGCTTACGAGCGATTTAAAGTGGCCCGGTCACCGGGCCACTTTAAATCGCTGGTGAGCAAAATTAAGCAAAAACTCGCAAATTTTGTTTTAGATATCGACTAATAAGACGAAATAGTGTGCAAAAAAGTAATTTAGAACGCAATGATCCGAGGACAGGTTGGTAACCCTTGGCCTATTATCCTTGAATTAAATTCTGTGCCAGATTTTATGGACAAAATACATATCTACCATGCAAAATGCAGTCTGTTAATAATATGCTCGACACTGTAATGTTATTATTTCAGCATATGTCTTCGAAGTTCATATAATTTCTTTTCTGTCACAAATTGACCAAATATGCATGCAGTCTATATCATCATCAACAATACATTAATGGATTAATATATTATTAATAATGAGAACAACATGCAGTACCAAACAAACCAAATTAAGTAAGATCAAAAAATATTTGCTAGTTCTAGCATTAGTGCAGACTAAACATAATAATACTATAAAGGTAGCACACACTAATATCAAAAAAACATCAGCTAAATAACACACAGCACTAAACATAAACCAAAGTAAGATCAAAACACATAACAATACTGTTAAGGTAGCAAACACTTATAACAAAAAAGCATCAGCGAAATATGCTTAGATCACTAGTCAATAATTATACTGAAAGCGAATAATGTTCAGATTTTTAGAAAGCTAAACTTTCACTACATATTAGGACTATATATAATGCAGCACTTTGATAAAAAATGGTTAACAAATTTTTGCTAATTATACAGAATAAACTGTTGCTTAAAAAGAAAAATACATCACGAACAGGTCAAATGCATAAAATGAAGCTACGTCAGGAAAAGGATAAATGCAAGCACAGTCTATGTCATCAGCACAAATACATTAATAGGTTATCATTAATGAGAACAGCACACAGGACTAAACATAAACCAAAGTAAGATCAAAACACAATAATACTGTTAAGGTGGTTCAAAGTTATTATTACAGCTTCGGCTGTTAATTATTGCAATATTAAAACTGTGAAAGAAGCTGACTGTATTTTAAAGATATTTTTAGGTCAAAATGTGCCACATTTGATTTTAGCGATTGTCACAACCCACTGGGGAAGGTCAGAGTGCTCTCCAGACTACCTTGCTGGATTTAAGAGGTCCTGCTTTTCGGAGAAGGGAAAGGAGAGAGGAAAACAGGGAGAGGATGTGGATGGATGGTAGAGAAGGGGGAGATGAAGGAGTGGAAGGGAATAGGGAAAGAAGGGGAGGATAAGGAAAGGCAGGAAGGATAATTATCACCAGCATTTGTAGTATGATAACTTGGCAGCCCTGAGTTCTGTCAGTGCGAGTGATACCTAATAGGTCCAGTAGTCTTCACTTTACAGTTCTGTTGACATTGTTATATTCATGTTTAGTGCTTTACGTTATCTGCTTCATTGAATAGGATTTTGATCACCCTAATATTTATGCTATTTATGATTTATCTTGTTTTATGTTGTATTTGTCACTGAATAGAATGTTGAGAAGGCTGCACCTCAAGGGACTGGTGATATTCACATTGAGCAACCTCCAGCATACTCATACGGTGCAGCATCTGCTGCTGAAGGACTTCCTACTTATGAACAGCACCAGGCATCTCTTCCACCGGTGGTTGACAGCTCGGGTATATTTATTTTATGTTTTATGTATGCCTTTATGCCAACGACAATGTTACAATATTGCTGTCACTGGATTGATGTTGTTGGTTGCTAGAAGAAGGTTTGTTTTACTTGCAAAAATCAACATTTAACCATTAATGGATAGATGAACAAACTGAGCTAGTTTCTTATCATGCTGTGCACAAGAAATATTATTAGATTGTGACCAATCTAATGTACTCCTCATGTGCATTAATCTCTCCTGTATTTTATAAAGTGTTTTTTTTAGTTTTTTTTAACTTATATTAGAGACCCGGCATCAATTTGAGACCAGTCTAATATTATGCTAATAGTGACTGGCGTCGTGGTCGTTATTGGAAATTGTCTTCCCATCTATCTGGCACAGTTATCAAAATATGGTGCCTCAAAGACAGGGTTGATGTGATTTAAATCAAGTGGTTTAAATCATTGATTTAAATCAAT
>Ga0209671_1005443_pt1 | contig 12887 bp, 7 predicted proteins | sample WorMetHERISLAND2_2_FD_187401 | JGI IMG/M metagenome (GOLD analysis project Ga0209671, IMG submission 187401) | Marine gutless worms symbiont microbial communities from Max Planck institute for Marine Microbiology, Germany - Olavius geniculatus... | ecosystem: Host-associated > Annelida >... | reverse complement strand
GGAGAAAAGGAGGGAGGGGCGAGAGGAAGGGAGGGAGAAAAAGGGAAGGAAAGCGGAAAGAGTCGAGGCCTCCCAGTTTACATTTCCCGCTTTTCTATGCCACTAATACGAGCAACGTGCGTGGTCTAGTGTAAAGCGTTTAGAAATTCAACATCAACAGCAAGGAAAGTGTTCAGCTGAAGCAGTAGCGTCTTGCTATAGGGGCCCTAGCCAGCAGGTCGTCCGTGCATCATTCCGTGGGACAAAACTCATCGTCTTCATAGTACCAGTACCGTAGTAGTTGTAATACTGGGCCTAGCGGGGACACATGTCTTCGTCTTCATAGTCCGGCAACGACGCCTCAGAGACGAGGATGTAAGGACAGTTGGCGTACGGCGGCCAGCGTCCTGGTGTAATCGACATGAAGCGCGACCTGTCCATTCTCTCCAGCGCGCACTTCTCTTGCTGCAGGACGCAAAAACAAATCACAAGAGTGCAGCATTTAACAGCTAAGTTTCATTCTCATACTAGATCATTTAAGTAATTTGGCGGCACCTCGGCGAACATGTTTTGAAAAAAAGGCATACTGATACGGGGTCAGCAAAATATAGTGTTTCTGTAGGTTGACGGGGATAGTAACAATTGAAATGTTTGTAAAGGTCTGACTGCAACTTTAAACGTAAACTATCATGTGAAGGTCCTTCCAGTGGGGTTTCGGGACCCCAGTGAAATACAACGTTATTTTAGACCACACGTCATGTTTCTGCCACCGGATTTTTCAGAGCGCATGAGTCTGACAGACAGACAGACGGACGGAGAGACCGCGCTCGGTGACATCTGTTGCAGTAGCCGGACTCCGAAGACTCGTTTATTCAGAGCGCTCGCTTATCGCTACAATTTTACGTGGCTCAGCATAGGCCTACAGACATGGCGATCGACATTCGACAAGCCTCTTACGTACCAATGTGATGCCCTGGAAGCTCGAATGTCTCTTGTAGCTGTAGACTCGCGCCGGATTCTGTTGTGTCGCCGACTGACGCTGCGTCTTCACTATACAAACAGTGACGACAACGCTGTTTTCGAACAAACTCATACAGGTTGAAACAGTAAATGATAAACTGTACGAATTCATAAAATTGGAATCTATACTTTCTGATTAATTGGCATACCGTCTTCCACGTACTTCATATTTAGGGCTTAGGCTCCGCTGAGTGCATACAAACGTTTAGAATTTTAGTGTTGTTGACATTTTCTTTTAAGAATTTATTCTGGCCGACGGGTGATGGGTCAAGTATATGTGTAAGCCAATCACTGCGTTTATTTCAGGTCAAAAATCATACAACAAGCAGAAAAACGGCAGAGACAGTTAATGTGCAGAGACAAGTCAGAGACAGACAGAACCAGGCCTAAACATACGAACACAGACACGTCATTCAAAAAGTTCGTAGACCGATATAAATGGACATCATGAATGTTGCTGACATTGTGTCACTGGTTAGCAGTGTTCAATTTGCCGAGGGAGTTTGGAGGGGGGGGGGGTTTAACCCCCCACTGCATGAGGACGACCTCCCCACTGGAACTTGTCTGGGGGGTCGGCTTTGACCCACCAGAAGGGTTCCAGGAGCACCTGGACGAAACGTGGGGGTACAAAAAAATTTTCTGCTCGCTTCGCTCGCAGATTAAAATTAAAGTGCAAAGTATGGCATGGAAACATGTCTTTTTACATCTGCCAGTAAAATGTGACGCATTTTTGCGTCGACTAGCAAAGTTATGACGACTGTATTTTGGGATGCTGAGAGAAATGTACTGACTGACTATCTTGAACATGGCAGCGCATTTACAGTAACCTATAGTATGTTGATTTGATGGAAATAGCTTGAATGGCACTAAGGAAAAAAGACTAGTAAAGTTGAGTCGCCGGATACTGTTTTAGCAAGACAACGCAATTGCTCACACATCATCTCAAGCGTTGGTTGCCATCTTAAATGCCCGATTTGAAAAACTCCCTCACCTATTGTATTCACAAGACTTAGCCATGAGTAACTATTATTTGTTAACAAAAAATAAAATTTATAAAACAGCGCAAATTTGGCGATGATGAAAATGTAATATGCACTACACATTGCTGGCTCAAAGACCAATATTAATAATTTCTCTACAGTGAAATCCAAGCTTTAGACAAACACTGGACTAAGTGCATTTCAGTTGCAGATGATGATGTTCAAATGTGACAAAATATGATGTACCTATCACTTGGCTATCTATGTCGGTCTACGAACTTTTTGAATGACCTTCGTTTACGCACACCTGCGAAATAATAAACCGCGTTTACAGTTACACACAGAGAACAGACAAATACAGTAATTAGTAAATTACGCTCAACATTTGAAAAACTACACGAAAGAATTTATGCATGAATTTGTCAGTATAATAAGCTCACGCCAGGTTATCTGAGGACTGTAGCAGCGTGTGGAAAAGCCGGCACTGTCTTTGTCGTTATCGGATTTTCGACGTGTTTGACTGCCGACAGTGCACGACTGTGTCATCAGCGCATCTTGCTCGTCTACGGCCGTGTTGTACCTTTGCTCCAACGACTCGCGTCTGAAACAAGCAGAGAAATGTTGCTACGCCATGCATGCGGCCGTACGCAGTCGCATCTCTAATAACAAAAATGTCAAAAGGGCAATGATAATGGCGACCGAACGCCGCCTATTTTATAACCATTTCTTTGAACCCTCGCAGCAAGTCCCGCCATCAATTCCCCCTTAGCTTTTTGTTTTTTTTCTCAGGTCCCCTAAATCTAGTTGCAAGTTCCCCATTGAGTTACGTCGTCGATTTGAGGACGTCCTGGGCCTACAGAAACGCTTATGGAAGCAAGCTTTGAAAAGGCGGACATGTTCTAAAATAATTTTGACGACCGTTGTTCGTTTGTGTAGGTAGGCCTACAGTGTATGACTTAGATCTTAATTATACCAACTCCTGTTCCTAAGCGAATGAAAAACTTTCCTCTCCCACAGGTCTACTTTTCATCCTTTATTTCGTAGAGTGTAGTGATGCGGTACCTGGAGCAAACAGAAGAAGATCCGTTGCTCGACATGGACGGAGTACGACTGACCGACAGCGCACTGGCTGACGGTGACATCATCATCATGAGGTCACGTGACAGTCTGAGAACCGGTGGTGAGGCGTTGTTTGATGACGTTATTGCAGTGTACGAGTCCTGCCGCTGTAGCAACTGCTGCATGCTCGACCTGCCGTGCCATCATGACAACTAGTGCGAGTGAGTGAGTGAGTGAGTAGTTTCTTAACGGCACATCAGCACAAAATAGGCTATTCAGTGCGATGCATAGTTAAAATTAGTTAAAAGAAAACTAGTGCAATATTACGTTTAGCTTTTTATGCCGCGGATAGTTGAAGATAACAGACCAAGTTGATGTATCTCAGATAAGATAGGCTACTATTCCAGTGATGCACAACGTTCAACAAGAGAAAAACGCCAGGAATATGACAGGCCTGTATGAAATTATATGCCTTGCAAATATATCGTTTGCTGTCTTACGCAAAACCCATTTGCATTATAAAAAGAAAATCAGAAAACATTTATGTTGCTCCTACAAGCCAACTGAGCCGAATGTGCCGCAGCCATAGAAAGGTTGACCTATTAATGAGTTGATCGATCAATTAGCGGCTTACCTTCTACGCTGCAGCAGAGTTTCGGCGTCCGGAAGTTCATTTATCATTTTGTCGCGACGCTGATGCTCGATTTGATTCAACATCGTTTTCAGCACGTCCATCAGCTGCACAAACTGTCACCACACGCACCCAATCAGCTTTGGGGAAAAGGCAACGACGATTTAGATTTAGTAAGGTTTTGCGTATTATAGGCCTAGTGGTTTAGCTAAGTGTACGTACGACGGACAAACTGTACAACTGCTGTGATGTATGCCTCACGTGGTAACAAGTGTACGAAGATTTAAGGCAAAACCCAATTGCTTCGATATGTTATATTTTCGTAACAGACTAGCTGTACAACAAATTCACAGCAAAGAAAAGTCTGCAACAAATCCAGAACAATTTGTAAAAACAAGTGTACAAAAACTGAAAGCGTAAAACAAATAGGCCTATACAGTCAGTCTGTTTCTGTACAACAATTCGAAGTAATTGAGTTTAAATGAGAATGAACAGGTTCACCTATGGTCCTGACAAATAGATAATTTTTCCCAACAAAGACGACATATACGTGAATAACGGGCATTTCTGTCTTTACAATGCAATGCGCGAAAGTAACATTTCTTGCTGCAGTTTGCAACAATCGTAGATGATTGTTCAACCGTCCTGACAGCTTTGGAAGCATGCAATCAAGCAAAACACATATTATCAGAAACAAATAAGAGGCGCATGCAGCCACTGATCAAGTAAAATCAACCTGATGGTTTAGCAAGCCGTATTTATAAATTCGTCAAATTACGACCTTTATTTACCCTACCTGTACCGATTTGTTGACGTTATAGGCCTAATCACTGTTGGCTTTGTCGAAACGAAAAGGGCAAGTTGCAACTTTGTCGAAACGCCAACAGATTAGTCAGTAAAAGACTTCAATCTGACGGCTTTATAATAGCTTATTGGGTTCTAGTCACTGGTGAATATGACTTCACTCATTTGAAGATAACCTGTTGTGTGGTGAGTGCGGGGTTGACGCAGTATGGGATGAGCACCGGCAGCACCTTGCTGGCCATTAGACTATACGTCAGTCCGTACTTCCTGTTGCTGATCATTCGCTTGTACATCGCTACACCACGCCATACCGTGACACGATTAACCCTTTTATGCCTAAGCTTTTTCGGCAGACTTCCCAGCTTAAGAGAAGGTCGATTCGACCCCCTCTACCAATAGTCGCAATTTGCTTGATATTTTGCGGCATTTTGCACATTACTTAAATGGATTTTAGAAAAAGACATCAGAACTGTCTGCTATAATTTTTTGTAAGAAAGTAAGTAAGTAAGTAAGCAAAACATTAATTTATATAGCGCATAAGGTTAAAATTAACCGTTTTGTGTCCTGTCTAAAGTTAAAATATATTTTAAGTATTTTTTATTGTAGAAACGCATTAGCTATTTAGATAAACAACAAATAAACACAAAAACTAAAAAAATGCCGTTAATTATAATTTTCAGCATCAACAGCAACACAGAAGAGTTAATTTATCGGTCTTATCTAATATATTCCAGGACCTAAAAACCTGACCCGTTAAGGGAAAGGTAGTGTGTAATATGTCAAAAAATGCCTTTGATGCTTTGAAACAGATACACAAAACATATTCGTGGTATCGGCTCAAAACCAAAAATAATTCTTAAAAAACCGCAGCGGGGGTCGTTTTGACCTCTTTAGGTATATAAGGGTTAACACTCGCCGCTACTTTGTTAGCAGCTGCTTCCGCGCCGCACATTCTTATACACGCTGGCTCGTAAAACGTTCGTCTTCACTTACGATGATAAGGGGAAATGACCAAAACGGCCCAAGACCAAAACGGCCCATGCGATAAATCCAAAACGGCCTTTATTGGATGTTCAAAACGGCTCACACAGAGGTCCAAAACGGCCGCAAACAGAAATGACCAAAACGGTCCAAAAAATGAAAACGGTCCACGCCACGCCAATGTCGAAAACGGCTTGTGTGGTTTTTATACGTTAACAAGTACCCGTTTTGCTATATGGCTGTATAATAGTGTGATGAAAACTGTAATCGTAATCCAAATTTTTCTTTAATCTGCCATAAAAATAATTTCAAAAATTGTTGGTAAACATAGATTTTATTAGACTAAGAATTAGACTTTTAAAAATCTTTTTAACTTACGTAACATAATTTTATGAACTTTACCTCTTTTGGTTATAGGCCTAGTGATGGGCAAAAGTTAAGCAATAGCTTACTGAATTTATTTTGCGTACATCTATAGTTTAATTAAAACAGTTTACACAGCAATAGTTTAAATAGTTTATTTTTTGACAATAGTTCAGTCATTCATACATTTTTGACTTTAACCTATTAGTGTAACAATATGAATATAGGCCTATTTTTACATATTATCACTGTAAGATTATTGGAGATGTGCAAAAAAAACGAATTTTCACAACTTTTTTAAAATTCGTGCATTTTTAGTATGTCACAAATTTTTATTCTATGCACCCTATAGCCTACAATGTACATGCAACATTAAGAAACATGCTTATAAAAACTGTAGGCCGTTTTGGTCTGGGCCGTTTTGGTCATGACTTTGGGCCGTTTTGTACTTGCGATGGGCCGTTTTAGACATCGATGTGCGCCGTTTTAAACGTGTCCAAAAATTACAAGCTGTTTTACACTGGGCCGTTTTGGTTTTGGTCCGTCTTGGTATAGGCCCACGATAAGTAGCTCTTAACAAATCCTAGCCCTGTTCATAATTCTTTTACCGTTTAGCACGGCCCAGTAAATAATTTTTAACACGTGCAACTCCGAGATTTGCATAGTTTTTTTTGCGATTGGCCTAATCCTACAGCTGAAAAAATGTGCACGACTGAAGTGTCGACACCGGCTTGGATGTTAGTGAGATCATAAGACCGAGGCCAAAACCCACAAAGTTATAATAACCAGCACAGACGATATATGACGTCAAGTCGGTAATGTGCAATAAGTATCATAATTATTATTCCAATGCTAATGGAAATTGAATAAATATGAAGCACAACTGAGACTTTAGCAATCAATATACATTTTCGAACTCACTGATTTTGCTTCAGTGATAAAGAAAAGGCGACAAACGAAATTTGTAAGCTACACAGTAAAAGTTTCTTACTTTGTGGCTTCCAAACGAGGCCTTTATGAGGCCGAGACCAGATGTAAAGAACAGACCGAGACCTGTTTTCGGCTTCGTGGCCGAGACTAGTTGGCCTACGAAGCACATGTTCTAGCGAGTTGTTGAACCAATTAAAAGCTAAGCGGCTGTCGGCGTTTTGTGCGGTACTACTGACCTACTACAGTCATGATGACTTCTACGTCTGATGTCTGGATGTAGGCAAGGAAAGGCAGAACGTCGTCTATGATCGCCATCTTGTCGAGACAGTCCAACAGACGATCAATGCACGTTAGCACGTTCAAACGGGTCTGGAATGCAACATGTCATACAGTCATGCATTTGTCCACTCAACACACTATGCCTATACTCTGTATGACACTGCTTGACAGTAAGTATCAACAAACGTTTCTAACGAGTGAAGAGTCAAAGCGCCAAGTATGCGGCTATCCGTCTTGTTGTCGATTAACGTACACTAGCAGCACTGCACTTAGTGTGCAGTGAGCGCTGATGTTGCCCGATACGTGTGAACCGGTCAACGCGCAATCCAACAGCCGCAAGTGAACATCGTGTGAGGTATGCGTCATTGTCCAATTTTTTTGCAGGTCCGTTAACCGCGACCTTTGATCTTTTGGCTGACAGTTTGCACAACTGTTAATCCTGCCTAAGGAAACGTTCACATCAAACACCAATTTTGTGTTTATGTCTTTTGTTTTCGAGCTAGGAGCGCGCATGTAACAGACGGACAGAGTGGCGGGCAACCGTCACTGGGGCACAGCCCATAAAGCAGCCTAATAGGCCATAAAAACGGCCGTATAATAACGGTTTAGTGACGGTATAGTGTAATGCTTAACCGTCGCGTTGGTTTCAATCAACGAAGATGCTATACACTGACTTGGCTATTACTTGGATGGGTGACTGTCCATGGACAAATAGACTCTCTCACTATATAACCAACCACCAAGGTCAACTCAGCCTTCCATCCCTCCGGGGTACCAGGTAGGCTAAGGTTAAAACGGGACGCATTCACCAGTGTCATGTGGCAGATAATAAATACTGTGGGATCCCATATGGCAGGTGATGCTCCGGAACTCTGAGATGGTCACCCGTGAAACCTAAACGCACCTAAACTTTTCTAACTTATACAGCGCAGACTTACCTTGACGCTGGCAGTCTGAGCGAATAGCGTCTTTGCTGGAGGTAAGACCGATCTACGCATCAGGTTAGTGTCCAAGCACCGGCTCATTACACTGACTAGTAGTAGTAGTAGTAAATTGTAGTAGTAATGTGAGTAGTAGTAGTGTCTAGGTGGTAGTAGTATCGGCTCATGACACTGATGGCTGACAGTGCGGCTGCGTGGCATGGCGCCCAGTCCGTGTCCAGTCCGTTCACCAGCAGCGGTATAACGTCACATCTGACGTCATCGTCACACGCCTTGCCCAGTATCACACGCACGTTCTCCAGCAAGTAGGTCTTTGTCTAACACAGACGACCAGACGTAGCTGACGTTTGCGGCAAGAGATCTTCTAACAGTAAAGCATGCTTTACATCCAGCGCAACGTGCGCAACGCCAAAAATAGACAACGCTTTTATCCTGACAGTCGTCGTGACCCAGAACCGAGTCTTGACAATAGGCCTATACTCTATGCGAAATATTGAAGTCAATATGTAGTAAGCGCATTGGAGATTTTTAGAGTGTGTGCTATATAAATCTACACTTTACTTACTTACTTACTTATTTGTGTTTTGGTTGTTGCGTCGTTTACATCACTTGCGTCAGCTGCGACGAGGCGTCCGTTGCGTTTGTTGCGTACTAGATTGTGCGCCGTTCTTGCTTTGCCTACGTCACTTGAGTCGAAAAAGTACGCAACGCACTAATGATTAATGTAATAACGTTGTCATTTTTGACAAATGCCGGTTATCTAGGTCTATTAAAATTTCAGCCTCCATCGTTGGTATTGAGACTATTCGTGCATCTCCTTTGATGCTGGAGTAGAACGATTCGTGCAATGTTTCCGTCTAATGCCGGCCGCCTTGTGCGAAATAGGAATATATAAGAAAATAATACTGAAGGCTTAGACTCAGTTCTCGCCGTATACGTCGACAGTGAGTTCTGACGCTGTCTGCAGCCCTAGTTAGTTTACTTTGCACTTCTAGTCAGCTGTTGGCTGCAAGAATTAACCAACAAAACAACATCCGTGGCATTCACTCTTGTTTTGCCCGCGCCCACTGCACGAATCGTTCTATTACTGCCATCAAAGGGACTGCATGAATCGTCCCATAACCCTATCGTTGTTATCGTAACTAAGCAATCGACCTGCAGTAACGCAGTGTATGTGCAGCCTGTCAGCGGTGTCGTGGGTAAAGAAAAGTTGTGGGAAGTTGCAATTTTCGGACAGACAGCTGCAAATTTCTGTCAGATGAGACTGCGGGTCCTAAAGATTTCAGTTTTCTCCTAAATTTCTCCAAAATGTGAGTTTTAACTTAAAATTTTGCTTTTTATAAAAAAATCACAAGACTAAAATTTAGGGAAGGGGCAATTGCCATGACGTCACTGTAGCTTATGACAGCTCCTACAACCTGAACTGACGTGGTGCTGTTGAACAGTTTCTTTATCTGGTGACGAACAAGCAAGTTGTAGTCATCCGGCGACAACAGCTCGATAACAGCCAGAACTGAAGGCAGGACCATGTCCACGTTGTCCGACTGGTCAAGCATGTCCAACGGTTGGTCATCCACTCCTCAAGGGTGTCTGTCCATTTATTGGTCAAGCATGTCCATTAGCGTCGGTATCACTGCTCTGTTGAGTAGCATCTGTGTTAAGACAACAACAAAATGGTTATCATTATTGATCTTTTAATGTCCTGTAAATAATTTACTCGTTTTAATTTCGTTACACTGCAATGTAGTCCTACTAGCATTTTACGGAGTCACAAATATAAGTCCATCCATAAAGAATTGCCGTGGCTTACTAACTGTAGGCTACTGTTGTATTATAACACATAAGCTGAACATATAGCAGATTGTTGTTTGTGTGGCATTTGTTGCACTTACGAATCTTGCTGACCCTGATGCTTGCTGTGTTTGTTTTGAGACAAACAAAATTTGATTGGTTGACGACTGATTGAAGAAATCAGCAATGAGATTCTCGCTGTGTGTCAACTGAAAACAGCGACACATCAGCCACACGTGCATTTATTTATTCAAAAAGGTTATCAATCCATAGGCGATGGCGGTATCTTTAGAAATATACTGTACGCACGGTGCCTGAACCGAATGGCCAACGCAGCGCATGTTTGCCGCTTACGTGTGAAGAGTACACATGGCTGGCAGCAGTGCAAGCGGAGTAACTGACCGACGGGACGCGGGGAATGTACTTGACGAAGCGTTCCAGAAACTGAGACTTGTGCGCTGGATCTTTGTAGTCGATTGAGTCGAGGTCGTGAAGGCAAACAATCAACGGATCATTGAAATAGCTCAGCTACAACACAACAGGCTATTGATTATTATGCGGACGTTCTAATAAACTACATTACAAGAGTCTTTGCTCTCCGTCCGTCTGTATGTCTGTTTCCTAACTGAAAAACGAAAAGAAACGTGTGCCAGTTTTGTTCCGAAGGTCAAATGACATAAATGAGACGTCATGTAAAACATCTTCACATGTTAGGCTGGCGGCTTACTCGTGTCGGGCAACTCCAGCACTCACTGCACTTTACCAATGTCAGGTCTAGTTCACTCCTGGCGCCTAATACCCTCGACAACCAGACGGTCGACCGCATACACGTGCTGACAGCTCTGCTTGTTCGAGAGAAGCTAAAGCAACGTTAAACATCAGAGAATTAAAGTTTTAAACGACTGCCCTTACGTAGACCTAGTGATGATTACACTATAAAAATAGCATTATGCTACATATACGTTTACACTCACGCCGACTTGTCGAACAACGGACTTCACTATTCCTGCTGTAACATCACTGTATGCCACTGGCGTTGTGGCGCAAGGGCATGAGGCAACTGCTCTTTCCCAAATTTTAGCCTGCCGAAATGTTTTTTTCCCAAAAATACAGAATTTGGGACTAAAAATCTCTTTTTGAGATGACATGAAAGCAGAATAAAAGTTTTAATCACGCCTGTCTGAAAATTGCATCGTTCTGCCCCACCCTAACCATTTTTAACTTACGACGCCACTGATGCGTACCCTAGTGAGTAGTTGAGCTGTCGGTCGTCGTTCAGCGTCCGGTTGAATCATCTGCTGCACCGCATCTACCACGTCTACTGGTAGTCGACGAGATATCTCGGCGAACTGACTTGCAATCTAAGGGCAATGTTAAACCACTGTCTGGAGTAGGATAAGTAAGTGTTGATCGAACTCCAGACAATGGTTTAACACGCTTATTCCACACTGGTCGACAGTCGGTCGTGTGGCTTTTATTCGTCAAGAAGGCAAAACGGCACCGACAAGTGGCTAGCGAACACAGCGGCACATTTAACATTTAAATTTTAAAACGACAGAAAGTGGACAAATCAAATGTGCCCAGAATTTAAAAAAAAACAACGGTTTGATTGGATTATTAAACTACGTAAATTAACAATGCACTGAAAATGTTTATAACACGACTGAAGAAAAAGTTAGCACAGCGAGTAGAACAACAACGTAAATGTTTTAACTAAACATTGCTTCATGTAACCCAGTAACCAACAGTGCAAACGTTCGCTATTTCAACGATGTGTCGTAAAAGTCATTTATTTTACTGCCGAACAAGCCAGATAGTAACACGCCGTTTTTCTCAATTACTCATAGAAGATTATGTAGGCTATAGCAGTTGCAGGCGTTGTGAATGATGGATGACCTGTCTAGCGTGGCTGGCGTACGTGGCCAGGTTGTAAGCGGCTCGAATGGGCGTGCTGCCCGTATAGACGGCACATATTAGTGAGCCCAGTGCGAATATGTCCGACGCTGTCGTGGCATAAGGCGCTGTCTGCAGTTGGACTTCCGGTGCGGTGTAATCTAGTTCCGGTTGGGCAATGCGCGCTTTTGTCGCCGACCAGGCCACTGCCGGGAACTTTAACTGCTGACCCTGCATCAGACCGATAGAAATACTGTAGTTTTTTTTCACTCGTCGGTTTGCACTCAGTTAAGTAGAAATATGTCTTGGCTTACTGCCCAGTGCCGACATATGATGTGGCCGTCCGCCGTCAATGGCGCAACTCTATTAGACTATCCAAGGCTATTCTTGCCCCTGTTCTTTGATCTTTTTAAGTTGTGGTGCAATCTAGCGGCATTTGCTGAACTTAACTACATTTTAGAATTAGCACACCTTTACTCCAACCTGGGGAACGTTCATAACAACATTAATCTATTGTACTTTTTAGTTTTTGAGTTAAGCGCCCGTAAAGGAAGAACGGACGGACAAACGGACAAGAAAACCGTAATCCGGCTTACTAGGACGGCTGCATAATAACGACAGACATTAGGCGGATTACGAACAAACGGTAATGTTCCCGGAAAAAAATTAATTAAAAAATTGAACGCGATTTTTATACTTACATTTAACGTTTTAAATAGCGTGGGTGTGGTAGCAACTTATTGCGATAGTCCACGCTTACTTACTTTTGTATTTTCCAAGAACGTGGGCAAGTGTTTCTTCTGTCCCTTCCCCCTTGCAGGCGCGTTTGTACAACAGCGATAAATACCGTGGCGGCGTTGTTGTCACTGACGGGATAAGCCACGAAACCGAGTCCGGCCAGTTTCCACGACCCTCGTGACGTCACCAGTATGCTCTGGGGACTGACGTTGTTGTGCAGCACTCGCTCGGTGTTGTGCAGAAACGACAGAGCCTCGGCGATCTATGTACACGGTGTGATAAAAAACAACGCTGTACGTTAATGTGAGTGTCTAGTTGACTAAGAGATAGGATTTGATTGATGTTGTGTATTCTCAATATTTTCCCAGGCGTTTCTCATATCTAACGGTGGCTTGGTGGCTCAGTGGTTAGGGCGTTGGATACGAGACCGAAAGGTCCACGGTTCAGTGCCCAGCCAATGCACCACTAAGTAACAGCCTTAGGCAAGTTGTTCACACC
>Ga0209671_1005442_pt1 | contig 12887 bp, 14 predicted proteins | sample WorMetHERISLAND2_2_FD_187401 | JGI IMG/M metagenome (GOLD analysis project Ga0209671, IMG submission 187401) | Marine gutless worms symbiont microbial communities from Max Planck institute for Marine Microbiology, Germany - Olavius geniculatus... | ecosystem: Host-associated > Annelida >... | reverse complement strand
AGGGGCTCTGCCCCTGGACCCCGCTCGGGGCTCTGCCCCCAGGCCCCCCTTATAAGCTCGCGGTCCGCGCTCGCCATGTCATCCCCCCCACTGTCTAGAAGAAATCGCCACCACTGTATGCAGTCCAAGGTGAAAATACAACATTAGATGTACAGTTAGTTGATTGTGTCATGTGTCACGATAGAGAATGCATCAAACTGCCAATTGCTCAAATTCAGTTGATGATCATCCTATAATAGCTTCTTTTTAGTGGTACACAGTTAGCACGTATTAGAGTTTTGCTGCAATCTGTGAAATTAAAATTTGGCTGAAGCCAGATCTGTTCACATTTGCCACAGATAGCCAGGTTCTGGATTTCGGGAACTAGGCCAGATGTCTGATACATCTCTGTCATTCTGTGTGGATATTTTGCTGGCATAGGAATTTATTGTTGTCATTAGTCATGGAACAGTTTGTCTGTCGTCATTCGTGGCAGGTGCCATATGAAACTGTTGGACGTCGCTCGGGTGACGTTGCCACTCTCTTCGCTGATCCAGCACTTGCTCTCCGTGAGCTCAACTGGAAAGCTAACAAAGGCCTCAAGGAAATGTGTTAGTAACTCATTATATTCACAACATTCATAGGCATGGAGGTTTACACCTGTGTCTATTTTGACCATTATCTTATCTTATTGTGGCATGAGACAAATAATTTAATGTACTTGCTTATTGGCTGATAAATAGTCAGCTTAAGCCACGACATGGAACCAAACTGAAAATTTCAAACAGCAGAGAAGAAAGTCAGTTAACTTGAAATATCTGATGAACGGTTTAGTGTTGAGAGAAGACTGATTCCAGCAGCCTGTGGTGGATGGATCCTTATTTGCAGCGTCATATCCAGACAAAGCCATTTGTGTCTGAGAGACAGTTATTGCACTTAAACATAATCATTTATTTTCTTCATCAGTGTAGTACTCGGAAAATATCAACACTTTGTTATTCTTTCTTTACAAGTGTTTCTTTGATAAATGCTGTGTAAAAGATGCATATTTTTACTGCAGTGAATAGTCTGTGTATTGCTAGTTGGTGAGTGTTTGGTGTTGCAGATGATATTTACCGAATTTGTTGGATAAAATGAGGACAAAATTTAACATTTTAAAAATACTTTGTACTGTAGTCGTAGTGCATTTGTGTGCTTCAGGTGAAGATCTGTGGCGCTGGCAATCACGAAATCCATCTGGGTTTGGAGATACAAAGTGATGACTTTTCGTGTGGATTCATTTTAGTGCAGGGCTTCTTATTTAAAGTGTTTCAAATGTACAGTTTGCATTGTAAAACTATTGTGCCCCTGTTACAGTAATTTATTTCAGCGGTTATATTTTTAGCAGTTATTTTTTGCTTCAGTACTTTGATGCGTTTGCCTGAGCAGCGGGAGTGACATCCGGTCTGTAAAATGTCTGTAGTTCCCAGAGATTATTGATTTCATAACAGACCAACCTGGAGTAACTTTTGAAAAGTAGGCCACTTTAACAAAAACTGAAAGTAGTTACCAGGTAGTGCATTTTTACCATTTTATTTCCAAGTTTCTGTTAACTGATGATATTTCATAATTAGTAGTATTAAACAGTGATCTAGTTAGGCAGTGTTATAATAATAATAATAATAAACGTATTTGTATAGCGTCAGTATGTTGATTGACTTCAGAGGTGCTGGACGGACAGTTACAGTTGTGCTATACAGTTAGAGCTAAGCCTAAAAGGCTGATGAAAAAGAAATGTTTTTAAACTATGCTTGAACCAAGCTAGAGAGCTAGAAGATGTAGTGTCAGTGTTAAGCGAGTTCCAGACAGCAGGAGCAGAGCGTTGGAATGCACAGTCGGCAAAGTGAGTTCTGGTAGTCAGTCTGTGGAGCAGCGCTATGGTTGAAGAACGGAAGTGACGTGTAGATTCCCGAGGTCTGATGTGATGGCTGAGGTAGACTGGAGATTATGTGTTTGCGGATCTTATACGCGAGGACGACGAGCTTGTCTACGATGCACTGACAAACTGGTAGCCAGTGTAACTGTTCCAGCAGTGCAGTGGTTGAGATGGTGACTGTTGCGGAGCTTGCAGAATGATCTGTGCTGCGGTGTTGTGGAATTCTGACTATATGGTAATCCAAAATTTACTGAAATGCAGTCAAATGTAAATGTTATGTCATCTTTGTTAAGAAGTTGCATATGCACTCAAGACAAACACTCGCTTGTAAAACTTTAATTATGTTCAACTATAATTATGTTCAGGAATAAATAAATTACAATATTTGTAATGTTGTTTACCGTGGGATGTCTGCCACTACCATCACTGGATTTTGTTTCACTGGCCTACTTTTCAGAAGTATTCCGGGATATTTCATCCAAAAAATGTAGGTCAGATGCAGTTTCTGTGTCCCACTCCAAGCCAACAGTGTGAAAGCACTGAAGGGTCAAATGATGCTGGCTTTGTGTAGTAGATATTGATAAAGTACAAACAATGCATTCTTACTCTCTGCTGTCTGGCTGTATTCTATGGAGTGCCTTTAGTGTCTCATACTCTTAGTGTCTCAGTAATGTCTTAGATTCTGGTTCTGCCTTGGTTTTTTGTTGTTGTTTTTTTTCTGCTAGACGAATTACATGTACTCAACTTAATTAATGACCTTGTTTTGCCTTACCTTTCTTTAAAGACAATCGGCTAGGCTGCTTATTACTGAAGACATATTGTTTTTATTGTATAAATCCTGTTCAGTGTTCAGTGTTCAAACAGTAAGAATTGCAGGTTTCGGGCTTGATGGAGGTGTTCTCGGTGTGCTTTCTAATTTTACATCTTGCCTGCTTTTTGTGTATTACCTGCATGCTTGATGTATCAAATAAACATATAAACAAAAATTGTTTTGCATTGTAAATTACAGCTGAAATAATTTTATTTGTTGCCGTTTTGGATGAACTGCTACATATTTGTGTAAATTACTGTGAATGTGTGCCCTCATTACCATGCTAGTCAGCCAACAAAGTTATCTTTGATGTAAAGTTATGGCTGATTTTCCTGGTCACAGTTTGTTATGGTAGTAATATCGTGGCTTTGCGGTAACAGTGTTTTATGTTTATTTGCTTTTTGTGGTGTTATTGCTGTATTATCGTGGTCAGTGAAGCTCAGTATTATGCTGATATGATTTTATGTGTGACCAGAAAGCTTGGGCTGTAGTGAGGGACTGGAAGCAAATTAAGTAGGGCCTAGTTTTAGCCAAACTTGCTAATTGTACTACTTACCAGATACAGTTTTGGAATGCTTTTTCAGTGCTTGGACTACTGTTGAGTCAGGAACAGTGCACTAATAATATGTTTAAATGTGCCAAATTCAGTTTTTGTTAGTTCAACTCAGTTATTATTGGTAGAATACTAATCTGCATTTATTGAAACCAGTTTGTAAATAATGTGATTGAATGAATGCTAATACTGCATGAGAACTGGAAGTGTATGATTACATTTTCGTAAAATTCTATCTTTATCAGTGAAAAAGCTGCTGTTGCATGGCTGTTGACCAGGATCATGCTAATGTGTTTAGTAGTGCTTACATTAGATGCATTCCAGTCACTTGACATCAGGTTGTGTGATCTTCGGTCATGATTACATGTGAAAAAACACTTGCAGATAGTAATTTAGTTTACACGTAAACTACGACTAAAATGCAAGTGAAAATGATTTAGCGTAGATGTTTTTGTAAATGTTTTAGATGTGTGAAATAATTACTGGCAAATGTTTTGTATTTTTACGTGCGTCTTAGCCATCGTCTGGGCGTCCGTCCGTCCATCTGTCCGTCACACTGCGGTATTGTGTGAAAGCGATGCAAGCTAGGATCAAAAAATCTTTACTGTGGGTTGCCGCAAGGACTCTAGTTTACCGTGACAAAATTTTGTGCGCCTGGGTAAGGGGGTTTCCCTCGAATGGGGGCGTGAAAGAGAGGTACTCCCACCCCCCTAAAATTTGCTTATTGGCTCGGATAGCATGTAAACAGTTACAGATAGGAACAGACATGCTGCTTATCATAACAAGCACTGCTAACGAGCTTCATAAAAATGTCAACATTGATGACCTTGAACCCCCAAAATAAGCTGTTTTAGTAATTTTTTCGCGATTTTGGGCTGTAACACATTTTAAGAGTGAATTGCACCGAAATGGCTGGAGATAGACCAAGACAGTCTGCGTACGAATTTTTCAGCATTAAGCGTAGATTTTATTGCTGCAAGTTCCGACCCCCTAGGTTCAAGGAGGGTGGCGCACGCGGTCGTCAAAGAAGGGTACCTCCTAAAAAGTGGCTATTTTGTCGCTATTGGCTTGTGTAGCGTGAAAACGCTTGCAGATAGACGCAGACATGCTGCTTATCATAACGAGCTCTAGTGACACGCCTTTTAATGGTGTCAACGTCAGTGACCTTGAACCCCCAAAATATTATTATTATTATTATTAATGACATTTATATGGCACAAGTTCAAAGAAAAGAAATGCAGCAAATGCGCCAGGTCAACTGTTACACGCTGTCAGTAGCTTCTGTCATGAAGAATGTTTTCAGCCACCTACGAAATACGGACAGAAGTGCAGTTGACAGAGTATTCCACAAGACCGGACCACTAACAGCGAAGCTGTGGTCACCGTAGTTCGTCGTCGTGCATTGAACAGATAGTTGTTCAGATATGGCAGAGCGAAGGTGACACCGACTGTCATGTGATGAGGTTGGGATGCAGTATGTCGACAGGTAAGATGGATACCGTGCTGACACTTGTACACCAACACGGCCGTCTCGAAAAGAATATGCTGCCGTTTTGGTAACCAATGCAATTGACACAGTATCAGTGTCACGTGTTGAGATCTGGCCCAGTGATAAGACGGGCAGCTGCGTTCTTGATGGCTTGCAGCCTCTGGAGCAACTGACCACTGATGCCGGTGAACACATTGTTACAGTAATCAATTCGGCTGCTGATGAAGGCATACACTTATGTCTTCATTGCCTCTGGTGTCAGTGACTGCTTAATTGACTTGAGCTGCCGGATTTAAAAAAACAGGAATGGCTGAGTGCAGCAACATGATTGGCTAAGGTAAGCTGGCTGTCCAATACAACACCAAGGTCTTTGACTGCAGTTGAAAACTGGACCGTGGCGTTTGGAAGAGTCAAAGCTTGAGTGCTTAGCTTGTTCAGTTGCTGACGAGTACCCAACCAGATGATCTGAGTTTTCTCTTCAATTAGCTTTAAGTGACTGTCGGCCATCCAGCCACGAATCTGCTCGATGCAGCTTGCCAGGCGTTCCATCGTGTCGATTTGGTCACAGGCTGGTGTGCTGAGGTAGACCTGTGTGTCGTCAGCATACGTGTGGCATGTGAAACCGCATTCTGCAGTTACGTCAAACAGTTCAGCCGTATACAGCAAGAACAAAATAGGGCCTAGAACTGACCCCTGCGGGACTCCAAACAGCAGCTGCCACTCTGCCGACAGACGTCCCCTGTATAGTACCCGCTGTGACTGACCAGACAAGAATGATGCAATCCAATCAAGCACTGTTCCACAGATGCCAAATCTGACACGCAACCGACGCAGTAAAATGTCGTGGTCTACACAGTCGAACGCTGCACTGAGGTCTAACAATCCAAGCAGTACAACGTGTTGACTCTATGGCACAGTAAACGTCCAACAGCACCTCCATTATGGCTGTCTCTGTGCTGTGGAAACGCCGATATGCTGACTGCAACTGGGGCATTAGATCTTGGTCATTGAGGTAGCTGACGAGACGCAATGTGTCAACTCGTTCCACCAACTTAGACACAAATGTCAGGTTGGACACGGGTCGATAGTTCAGTTCATCAGCATCCAGTTCGGGTTTTTTCAGCAGTGAAGTGACGATGGCACGTTTATGTTTGAAAGGCAGACAGCCCTCCCACAGTAAAGCATTGATCATGGCACTCATATATGGAAGAAGTGTGTCGAACAGCTCCTTCAACAAAAAAAGTTGGTATAGGGTCAAGCGGACATGACTTAGTCGGTGACTGCACGATCAGCTTACGGACTTCAGCTGCATTGCACATCGAAAATGCTGACAGCAGTGTGTTTTAGTGGTATTTTTTGCGATTTTCGGCTGCAAGGCACACATAAAGAGTATTATTGCATAGAAATGGCTGGCGATAGGCAAGGACAACCTGCGAACAGGAACTGCTAAGGCTCTCGCGTGTCTCATGAGCTTTGCTCAGATTACTCGTATGTGTAGTTGTGACTTCCACAGCCATTACTGACAGTTTTGTTTGCATGACATCTCTGCTTAGTATGTAAAGGTGCGTACAGAGCCACAGAAATGAAATGAACTTAAATGAAACAAGAAAAGCCCAGCTAATGCAAACGAAAACGTGCGACAGCGATGCATGTCTGAAGGCCCGGTGCAAACGAAATCTAAGCTCACAACGATGTTTCATTTAGACTCGACGGTGCCTAGTGCCGTATGCAGTGCATGAATTTCAGTGTTGCGCACCATGTACAATGCATCAATTCCAACATTGGCTGAAAATCTCAAATTTTTCCCACCCCCTCTCATTTAGCACCCTCAATTGGGGTGACCCCTTTCGAATTTATGGTAAAGCTTTACTGATCCTGAAACTAGAGTCTTCTAGGCAGCCAATGTTGAAGATTTGGTGATCCTAGCTTGCACCGTTTTTGATTGATCCCCGCCCCTGTGACGTACAGATGGACGCACAAAATTGCGATGGCTAAGACGTGCTACAGCAGTAGCTGCTGTTGCGCATAATAAAAATCACATATTCCAGCTTTCATTTCTGTCGTCTGTTGCTCTGTTTCACCTTAGTGCCACCTGTGCCTGCATGTTACTAGCTGTTACATTGTAAACTTCTAGTGACTGATTAAACTAAGCTGCATTAATATACCGCCAAATGCTGTGACCAAAATCAAAAAAAGCAGGAACATATTTACAACATACTGACTGCTTGAAGGTGATTCAATACTTTTGTAGTGGTGTGCAGTATTTGTAGGAAAAACTACCTGCAATGTGATTATAAGCGAGATAATAATGCAATTAAATCAACTGTTAGAATGGGTTTAGGTGGAGAATGGTTTTGGTGCTTACCACTAACACTCAGCCACTGGGCTGACAAGTTGCTGCTTATATTATTGGCACTTCTTATTGCAGCTTTGGATTTAAACTGTCTCGGTTTTGTTTTAGCACTAAGCCTACAACAGAAACCTAATGTCCTTCAAGCTGTGACTGTTGCTATGTGGCCACTGTTAGTGTTAATATATCTGTCACTTATTTTGCTGCTTTTGTTTTAGCACTGTTAATATCAAGTAAACTAAGCTAACATTTTTTAAAAAGTACTTTTATCTGGTCATTTTTGATAAATATTCATTTTGTGTAAGCCAGCATTGGTGATAAGTCTTATTATAAAAATTATATAACACTGACTACAGCAGAGTCCAGTGTTACATTTTTTGTTATTGTGGTGGTATTTTATGTTTGCATTTATTTAGTGAAAAATGGTACTTGCAGTAGCAGTTATTCCAAAGCCCTCCCCAAATGTATGCTATTCACAAATATCATGCTAATCCTAATGACAGTGACTGTATGTGCAGTGACTTTGTGTGTGGTATTATTGTCATTTTGTAGTGGCTTGATTTTGTTGAGTAGACTGACATCACGTTTGCGTGCAACATCTTATATTGTATACAAAGTGTTTATATAACTGATTTGGAGGTAAATTTTATTATAAATGTTTATTTACTTGCACTTAGTTCTAAGGACCTTGCAGTAACTTATCTAGCTGCTTTATAAGAGTAAGTTAATTAAAACACAGCAAATTTGATCGTTACTGAGGCATCTAAAGAAATGGCTTTGCTTGTCAAGATTTCTGACAAGACTACATGTCTCTAGATGCAAGCCATATGCAACATCTAGCATTTATCATTCTGAGCTCTTGGTAATGTGGCGGGACAGGAGGGTATCTTGGTGTATAAAACCCCTGCTCAAAGAACAAAGCTTTAGGGGATCTGCCTTAAGATGGAGAACTGTGAAAACAGTGGCTGATTAAACAAAAGCGAAATAAAATAAAAAGTTGTATAATGCAACATGTGTGTATGTACCCTTGCATAACCAGAACTTATTTTGCCAGAACTTCTCCAGGTTAGGTTGTTCCCCAAAAGCAAAATCATAAGCATAATGCAATAGTCATAGTATACTGCTGTTTCAGCACAATATCACCAATGATATTCTTTCAGTCCTTGCAGTGATTTGGCATCAGAATTCTATAAAACCTATTGCAGCAAATAGCAGAAGTTGCCCACGGTCAATCAGACTCAACCTAACCTTACGTAATAAAGTTTATATAGGCAAAAATTCAAATTACTAGCCATATACACTGTGTCTCAAAAAATGTCACACATGGTATTGTCCATATCTTTGCAGATTATTAACCAATTTTCAAAATTCTTTTACGGGCACACTGTCTATACAGTTGGCACCACACCTCAACTGTGTCACTACACTACCTTGTGAAATGTAAATGCAAGAAAAGCTTACAATAACAGGTAAAAACGGGTTGAAAAATGAAAGACACTTCAGCCTAAGCTTGCGATAAATAATCTGAATGATGCTACACTGTGTTAAACCAATGTTTTTGAATATATGGCGAGTTCAACAATATGTTTGTTTCTGGTCTCTGTGGTTTAGTAAGCTACCATTTCATCCAGTGGTGAGTGTGGTCACGTTCTCTTCTGTACGTGCATGATTCACTAGGCCAGTCTCAGGCCTTTGGTTGATGTTTCGGATTGCTTATTGTTTCCCGAATATTTTTAGTAATGAAGTCCCTCTTGCAGTTTATCTTTGAAAATTTTGACAAAATCCTCCAGGAATTGTATTTTTTGAACTGGTATAAATTCTTAACCAGAGCCTAGTCGTCATTGCTAAATGGCAGCTTACATCATAAGTGTATTGTCACTGTATTAAAAATTATTATTTACAATAATGTGGTCTTCTTTTGTTTACAAACACAAGAAATGTGTCTAAAATTATACATTGTTTAATCTTAATGAAAAAATTAGTAGAAAATTGTTTGTCCACATGTGATTGTAATGATTTTTGACAATTTGTGTTTCACAAGGTAGAGTAGTGACACAGTTAAGGTGTGGTGGGATACTCAATAATTACTTTATTGCTAATTGTATAGAGAGTGTGCCAGTGAAAAAAAATTGAAAATCGGTTAATCATTGTCAAAGATATAAACAATACCAAGTGTGACATTTTTTTGACGCACAGTATAGTAGTAGCAATGTACCTTTTACGTATACTCACTGTTTAATTTGTTAGAATAGCTTTGGTTTTACACCACGCTGCGTTTCTTATAAAATTCTACACTTAGCAGCATAATTTTGTACTTCAAAAACTACTAGAATATACTTGAGACAAAGCAACATAGTTATAAGCTATATAATATGAAATACTCAATGCACAAGCAACAGTTTCTATTGGAAGCTTTCATCAGACATTATTTGGTATCTGGTAAGCCCAACATTAGAATACCGGACACATAACTTGACAGTGGTGATCTGGATATCAGGGGACACTTTCAGTGGTGGGTGTGGGGAGGGGTGTCCCCTTCAGTTAGGGGCTGTTCCACTTCTCCACAAAATTTTCTGATTTTTGGTGTGAAAAAGAAGTGCATTTTTAGCATTTTGAGTAACTGAGTAGGCACCTAGAGGAGACAAGGGAGGGCAGTGCCCTGGTGCCCCCCTGGCTATGCCAGTGTCACTTGAACGAGATGCACAGCAAAATGGAAACAAACAATATTGTTTCTGTGTTCGTCAGAATGTACACTGTGGAATAATGTCTGCAGCACATGATGGCTCAGTATCAAGCAGCATTAATGTGATCATGTGGTCTATCGCTGTTTGTTCTGGGCAGCCTCTTTACGTGCCGCGTCCTGCAGCAGTTGTGTGTCACATTCGTCGGCCGGCAGCTGAACATAGCGCACGACCGAGCCTCGCACAAAACAGTTCTTCACTGACAACTGCAAACAAATAGTCCCACAGACCTCTGCTGAGTACCCAATTCCATAACTGGACATGAGTAACACTTTGTACTTGAGTGTTCAAACAGCATTTTTAATTTTTGAAGAAAGGCATCTGTTAAGAAATTATAACTACAGATTCAACAATTACCAAAAAAAAAGTGTAATAAAATTGTCCGAGACTAAGGATACGCTATAAATTAAAAAAATCATACGTTGTTGCAAGCTCTAACAATTTCTAAATGCAAAGTCAACACGTACAAAGTACATAATTGTACTGAGATGCATGAGACAAATGGTTCAACAAATAACACAGCAGATAGTCTACCAACGTCATCAACAGTTGATTGACATAATTAGGCAAGTAATCACAGAGTCAACAATAGAATCAAGTTACCATATGTGGATACTTGTCAGGATCTGTGATGCTAATGTCTGTCAGTTTAATGTTGAGGAACTGGTCGACCGAATGCAGCGTGCCACATATGCTAATCAAATGGAAACAATCACACTGCTCAGTGCTCATACACTATAGGAAATGCTATTACTGACTGTCACACATAGCACTCAGTTAATTATCATCAGCATGCTATGGTGACATCAGTCATAAAATCTTTGCTGATAAAAACAAGAACTGTTAAATAAATAATTAAATAATAATTTTGTAGGTCATATTGTCAGTAGAAATGTCAGAAGTAGTAGAAAAGAGGACTTTGATGACTAATGATGAGACATGTTGGGTTCAGATGACCTTAATCAGTGTTCTCAAAAGACACCTTTAAGCCACAGCAGAACACCAGAAAAAAGTCTGTAGCTAACAATAGCATTTCCATGATGCTAGCCTGTACAGTTGCCTGTTCCTGCCACTTTCTTTGCTTGCAGCCACACGCACATTTCATTTGCTTATTTGACCAACTAAACTGAAACTGTAAATCTGTTTCACAATTAACCGGCAGGGCCAAATAATTTAGGCCTATGCACATGTCTGACATGTAACCTAAGCTGCAATAGAAAGCTCCAGTAAAAATGCTATCCAGCAACCGGCAGAATGCTGCATTCAAATTATTTCTGCCAGTAAATACAAACCTCAAGTCATTCTTCAGCTCGACAACAACATCCTTGCCGACAAGGGATTTAAAAAATGAATAAAACAGCTGCAAACACAAAAATGCACTTTCAACTATTGCACAGCCAAGATCTGAACAATAACTCACTTAGAAAGGTTATTTTACTTTGTTAGACTAATCTGTTACTGATGGTAAAAGACGGATGTGCGGACATGCAGCCACCCCTCTAAACCAATAAGCGGTGTACAAAGCTTGCCCTTACTCATTAAGGGTATGTTCAAACCCGTCGAGAGGGTGGGGTAGGGGGGTAAGCTACCCTGGGCCCCGCAATGTTTGGGGGCCTGCCGTTGCTCAGAAATATAAAATACATTAGAATACATGATTTTTTTTTTAAAAATTCAAAAATTTTCATCCAAGAGGGGCCCATAAAAATGTTTGGGGGACACGGCGAGAATGTTTCCCTGGACCTTGCTGTGGCTCTTGATGGGCCTGGAAGCATTCACCTCGGTGCGTTCACCATGAACACTAGTCAATGTGAACATTAGCATACAACATAGAACAGAACGTTTGGCGGCAGACATTTGGGTGCCATGCTTTGTGACTGGCATGTTAACGAAATTACTGTACTTTGCTATCATTCAAGTTAAATTGTAAGTTGACACAATAAGTAAATTGGCAAATATGGGTCTACATTAATAACTTTCTGCTGCACTTAGCAGTCATCACTGTCGTCATCCATTGTTGTTTGTCGTCATGTGACATCATTGTACGTCGTCGTCATGTGTTGTCGTCATGCTTCGCATTGTGCGTCGCTTCTTAGTTGACGTCACGTTTCTTCATCACTGTGTTGTTGCATGTCGCCGCAAGTTGTCGTGCAACATCATCGTATATCATCTTTTCGTGTTGTTGTCATGCATCACATCGTCGTTGTGCTTCGTTTTGCGTTCTTGCGCGTCGTCGTATGTCCTCATTATGCGTTGTCATCATAAAGTTACAAGGCAGACCATTGTTTTCTGAGTAAATGCCTAGATGAATTCGCAATCAGGACTTGAGCTATTGTTTAGACCTATGCAGAGTGTGAACTGTGAAGAAATTCACAGTGGCAGATTTCAAATGACTGCCTTCTACAAAGCGTCCACTGAGCACTTAATTGATTACCGAGCGAAACGTTACTTAGTATAATTACTGAGAATAGTTGAAAAACTCACCAACTTTCATGACCCCATTCATGACTGGTAATGTACGTGACACTATTATCCACACATCCGTCTTCTACTCACACATCCACACTTAGCATCCGCAGATTTTATTCGCCTTTTACCCGATGCCACACCCGCACATCCGTATTATATACTATATTGTCCATAGCCTCAGCTTCTGAATCGGCAGCTGTTTATCAGAAAAATGTGAACTTAGCGTGACTTGATTTAATTTGGATTTGGATATTTAGTCGGCAGGGCCCCCAAACTAGGGCATCGCACCGACGGGCTGTGGTGTGTGAACAACTTGCCGAAGGTTGTTTGCAGTGGTTAGGGATCGAACCCACGACCTCGCGCTCATTGGGTCCGACACGCTAACCACTAGACTACCAAGCCACACCAACTTAGTATTACTCATTTACTGCAAACAAATACAGTTCTGTAAAAAATAATCCGAACAAATGCTCAAGTTATCAGTTACATTAATTTACCATCTATAAGCCTGAATGACAAAAATCGTAGTTAAAACGCACAATATAAACAATAAACAAAACAATCCTGTCGTAGAATATTTAAC
>Ga0209671_1005440_pt1 | contig 12889 bp, 6 predicted proteins | sample WorMetHERISLAND2_2_FD_187401 | JGI IMG/M metagenome (GOLD analysis project Ga0209671, IMG submission 187401) | Marine gutless worms symbiont microbial communities from Max Planck institute for Marine Microbiology, Germany - Olavius geniculatus... | ecosystem: Host-associated > Annelida >... | reverse complement strand
AAATTTATTTGGCCAGTCTGAAAATGCAGCTCGGCGAGCTTATGAAGGCTTTGTTGCCCAAGGTGTCAAGCATGGCCGACGTCCGGATTTAGTGGGAGGGGGGTTGTTAAGATCAATTGGGGGCTGGGCTGAACTTAAAGAGTTTCGGGATCTTGGGATTCGCATCAAAGGCGATGAGCGCTTATTAGGCTGGTCGGATTTTGTCGAGAGGGTATTGAAGCAAGCCGATGAACAGTTGTTATATTGCGGTACGCAAATTGGGATATAGATGCAGCGATGTTTCCAAAACAATGGGGATCAGCGCGGGTACGGTAAGCAAAGCGGCCAATTTCGGCAGTAAATTATCAGGGATTGGTAAAATTCAAAAACTGATATTGGATACCTGACCTCTGAGAAGGTCTTTTAAAGAACTAAATTGTCAAAATAGATAAATGGAACGGACGTCCCCATTATTTCTTGTGAGATATCGGAAAAAGTTCCGAATTTCGGGAACTTACTCTACTATTGACCTTTGGTAAACTTCACCAAGAGTTAAACGTGGCTTTCAACCTAATTTCTTCTTGACTTTTTGACATAAATAAACCACAATACCGCCACTTTTCTTTATTAGCTGCCTCAACTTTTAACTACAGGGGGAGTATATGTATAGATAAAAGGCCCTACTTCCGGCATTGGTGGTGGGGTTTTGTTTTTCTAATATTCCGATGAAACATGATGTTTACCTTGATTGCAAAGTATGTCAAGTTAATTTAGAATAGTTAAAAGCACAGTTTTGCTTGAAATCAGAAAATTTTGTGATCCCCCGAGGTTAGGGTAAGCATCAGTTACGCACTAATTCATTAGGTAAGAGTTAATTAAAATTTTAATAAGAAAATATTAAATGATTGATGAAACAACAAGGTATTTTAACAATAGCTATTATCTTTAATCTTATCTTATCAATTGTTTTTACTAATTATTCGAAAGCTAATCACAAAATAGATGATAATAAATATACTCCACAAAACTGCTTCAACTACTCTTTAAGTCTTTGCATAAATTACGAGATTTTTTAATAAGGATGGATATAGATATGTATTAAAGGAATCCGCTAAACAAATAGTACCTGAAAATGCTGACCAACTGCAAAAAGAATATCAAAATACCAACATTAATAGTTTGGGGTAGGAATGACCCTGTTATTCCAGCTTCTATTGGGGCGAAACCCAATAGTGACATTCCGAATTCTAAACTGAAGATTTTAAATAATTGTGGCCACGTCCCGCACAAGGAACTACCAAAAGAGACTTATAATATTATGCTGGATATTATACGATGACTGGTGTTGACATTAATTTAGCTGTAGTCATAAAGCTCTATTTTCATTTTGTAATGTTCATTCTTTCATTGCTAGTACTAATATTAAGCCTTATTCATAGAGATAAGCTTGTAAGTCTTACAATCAGTTTTTTTATATATTAAATATCAGTAGACCTGTAAAAAACGTTAACATAACACAGCTTACTATTATGCTTCTTAGCACTTCATGTCTATGCTAATATCTAATATATGATTATTCAGATCTATTTTCTAAAAGGCTCGAGATGGAGGTATTTTACGATAAAAAGGGGCTTATTGATTACCTCGTTATTTACTCTGATGAGGATTTATAGGAGCTCGGTATACCAAACAACTACGAAACTCATCAAAATTTATACTATGAATCCCGTGTCGTGCACAGTGAGAGCGAGGTAAGCTATACTATAGGAATAGTAAGAGCTATTCAGAACGACTACTTCGAATCAGCTTCAGGGCGACTATATCATATAGCAGAGCTGCCAAAAAAAGGAAAAATTACATTTTGAGTATATTTAAAAAAGTAAAATCCCCTCACGACTATCTTAGATTTCCTCTTTTTGAACTTTTCTTCAAACCTGATTCCATCACTAAAAGTCGCTACAAACAGATCCTTTCCGATAACTATGGATCAAGAAGGAAAATTCTCCATCATATATTATACGGAATACATAAAATAATATTATTTCCTTATCCAAGGTTTAGTAATGCTGTACATTTATATTACGATTCACGATTTGGTTCGATACCTATAGCATAAACTATCTACAAATAATATTTCAGTTTTACAGCAATTTCAAAACATTTAAAATACTAAGATAAAAAGTCGAACCCCAGAGAGTTGTCTTTAGAATTCCCTTAAAGAGAACACCTTGTCACGGATCTTGATGGGGCGCTGGTTGAGTTAACCTTAAGTCATTAAAGATGTTGTCTTTATTGGTCTACTCGTCGATCTTTGCCTGCTGGTGCTTGATGTACTTTCGCAACTTTGATGCGGTATTTCTTTAGGTAAGTTTATTTGTCGCAAAACGTAATAAAAAGCCTCCAAAACATCGTTACTATGAAAATATGTGTTTTCGCATATAATTTTCCTCACTTCAAAACCCAACAGGGATTGGTAAATCTATCTTTTAACTTTCAAAAACCAGATTTAATTATTGCGCAAAATTATAAAGATTTAAAAATTAAAAATTCTAAAGTGAAGGTAACTCCGAAATATAGTTACCTAATGCACCCTATATTTTTAGCAAGAAAATTAAAAATCGATTATATAGTAGAAGATCACAATAACTGCGTGAGCATTTTAAGCAAAGAAAACTTTGATATAGGGATAATCTTGGGTGCAAGAATATTGTCAAAAAAAATAATTGATACTTTCAAAATAGGCATTGTTAATCTTCACCCGGGTATAATTCCATTTAATCGCGGTTTAGATAATATCAAGTGGGCGATTAAAGACAATCTGCCGCAATGTGTTACTTCTCACTTTATTGATGAAAGGATAGATCTTGGGCATATAATAAAACATGAAATAATAAACGTCGATCAAAATGATACTCTAGTAGATATATTTGTTAATGTACAGAGTGTAGAACAACGACTATTAATTGAAAGTCTTGAATCATTAAAGCGTAATCATAAAACTTGGGTGCCTACCTCTAAAGGGAAATATAACAAATGCATGGTAAAAGATGAAGAAGAAAGTATGTTGGAATGCTTTAGTAATTATAAGAAAAATTATAATAAAATTGTAGAAGATTTTTTAACTTCTATCTGAAATATAAGTTGAAAAATGAAAAAAGTAAAAATTCTCATTATTAGTGATACTTACGAACCTCATGTTGATGGTGTTGCTAGATATATTAGCGAAATTGAGAAGCACTACAATTTTACGGTATATACAAGCTATCCGAGAGCAAAAATAAGGAAAAAATCAGTTTATACTAAATCGTATTTCTCTGTAAAAATACATGGCCTTGAGTTTTCACTGCCTTCTTTTTCAACAATACGTCATCTAATAGGCAAATGTGATGTGGTTTTCATTAATAGTTTCGGGCCATCCGGTATAATTGGGTTATTGTACGCGAAAATCATGAATAAACCAATTATTGGATTTTTGCACTGCTATGACCCTCATTTAGTTGTTACAGCATTAAATCTTCCTAAATTTTTTGAGAAGATATTAAAAATTCCTGCTAAAAGGCTTTATTATGCTTGTGATAGCCTCTTAATAGAAAATCTTTTAGTGGTAAGCTACGTAAAGAGCCATCCTAAAATTGTAACCACGGTATTCGGAGTTGATAAATCGAGATTTATGCCGGCTAATATCACTAAAAAGTTGCTGTTAAGAAAGCGTTTTAATTTACCTCTTAATAAGATTCTGGTTCTGTACTCAGGTAGAATTAGTCATCAAAAACGTATAAAAGCTTTTTGTAAAATTGTCGATTTGGTTGATAAGAATTTAGTTGAATTTTTTGTGGTTGGTGATGGACCACAAAGAAAAATATTAGAAGATATCTGCAAAAGACATAGCAATGTTCACTATTATGGTAGTTTTATGAAACGAATTGAACTTGCTTATCAATCTTGCGATATTATGATAAGCCTAATTACAGACTATTCTGTAAATCAAACCTTTATGGAAGGTTGCGCTTGTGGACTGCCAGTCGTGACGTTTAAAGCTAAAGTAAATGTTCCTTTCTTATTTAATAGACTGAATACTATAATCTCAGATGGAACTCCTGAAAGCTACGCAAAATCAATTGAAGAGTTAGCTAAAAACGAAAATTTAAGATCAAAAATTTCATATAATGCAGAAAAAATTTCCTATCTTCGTAGTTGGGAAAAAAATGCTGAAATTGTGGTTAAGCTTGCCAAGGAGCTAATAGTAGAAAAGCTTAAAAGTTCGATAAAAGTTAATTGATTCTGCTATAATCGCAAAAAATTTTTAGGTGAATGTGATTCTGAATCCTATGCCTATAGTAGGTAAAACTCTATTTGTAAGAGGGTAGGCATGATGAATACAATAATTAAGATACTCGAAAATTGGGTTGAGAAAAGCCCTGACAAACTGTTATTTGTTTTTCTTAATATAAAAGGTAATTTTAAAGAAAAATATACTTATGCTGAATTTTTACATCGCGTGGAAACATTGGCAAGTAGCCTCTATTTTAACTTCAAAAGTAGTGATAGAATCATTTTGCTCTACCCCCCTGGAATTGAGATGATTTGTTCGTTCTTTGCTTGTACTTATATAGGATTAATTCCTGTACCAGCATTTCCCCCTACTTCATCAAAGTTTAAAACATCATTTTTTAGGCTAGAATCAATTGCAATAGATTGTAAAGCATCTGGTGTGCTAACAACTTTCGATTACAATAAAAAATTCAAAATTAACATAATCAATAATCGTATATACGACAATACGTTTTTAACACATATTCCATGGATAAATACGGAGAATATCACCGACAAATTAAACTTTGAAAAAAAAAATAGCAGCTCTAATATATTGTTCTTGCAGTATACATCTGGATCTACTGGAAAGCCAAAAGGGGTAATGGTTTCAAAAAACAATTTATTACACAATGCTGAAATTACGGTAGATCATTTACCTGTAGGAGTTTCGTGGCTACCTCAATATCACGATATGGGTCTAATAGGATACTACTTGTTTTTTGCATTAAAGGGAGGAACTACATACGGATTCTCTCCAACAGATTTTATTAGAAAGCCCGTACTTTGGTTTGAAACAATTACCAAATTTCGTTGCACGGCATCTTCAGCACCAAATTTCGCATTTGACTACTGTCTTATTCCTGGAAAGATACCTCAGAATGCATTAAAAAGCATTGATCTTTGTTCACTAAGATATCTCATGAATGCTGCTGAACCTGTGAGACCTGATACTTACAGGAAATTTATCCATTATTTTAAAGACTATGGTCTAAACCCTATATCATCATTCGCAGCTTATGGTTTAGCAGAAAATACACTTGCAGTTACAAACTATGGAAGAAAATCTGTGTGTGTAGTTACAAGCTTATTTAAAAAGAATGTTTTGGAATTTTGCAGAGAAAAAAGAAATGAAGAAACCACAAAAATAATGAGCTGTGGTCGAATTTTAGATGGACAACAAGTAAAAATAGTTGACCCCACGAGTTCAAAAGAATTAGAAAATGAAGAGCTTGGCGAAATTTGGATTAGCGGACGTAGTAAATGTCTTGGATATTATAATAATCCAACTTTAAGTGAAAAAATATTTCGGGCGAAAATAGTTCGCTCAAGAGACAAATCAAAAGAAGAATATTTGAGAACAGGTGATTTGGGTTTTAAAAAAGGTGGAGAGCTCTATGTTTGCGGAAGGATAAAAGACCTGATAATCATAAGAGGTGCAAATTATTACCCTCATGATATCGAGTACGAAGTGGAAAAAGCTAGCAAGTTTATAAGTAGAGGTTATGTCGCGGCGTTTTCAGTTAATGGAAAAAGAGAAGAGGAACTTGTTGTAGTGGCAGGACTAGCTAATAGGAGAAAAATACCAGACGTTTCCAAAATAGTCGCGGATATATATGAAAAACTTAATATTCAGATTTCTTACTTGACCTTTGTGGGACGAAAAGCCATACCAATAACTTCTTCCGGAAAAATTATGAGAAACAAAACAAGGCACTTATGGTTAGAAAATAAATTAATAAAGATCTCTGAGTTCTCGACTAAAGCAAAAAGCAAAAACAACAAGAATAAAGATTTTACAAGATTCACCGCAATTATCGATAAATATGGACTTAAGAATCAAAACAATTTTTTACTTTCCTCTATTTTGGACTCTATCGATATGATTTCCTTTATGAATGATTTAAAAGAAGCTGTTTCAAGTATAGATGATAATGAGATGGTAAAAAGAATTGATACGGAATTCATGCAGGCAATAACTGTTCATGATATTGTCACTATCATTGAGAAATTTTCTGAAAATAGCAATCTTGCTTTGAATATGCTCTGGGAAACAATTACGAAGTTTCAGACTTCTCATCGAGATAATGTTCAAAATTTAATGATCAACGATCTGATTTACTGCTTTAGAGCAAACAGGGAAAACCATATTAGAAATTCGAATTGTGAGAAAAATATTTTATGTACTGGCGGTACTGGGTTTCTTGGCCCATTCCTTATTAAAAGCTTAATAGAACAAACTCAGTGCAATATATATGTAATCGTAAGAGCAAAGAGTAAGTCACATGCTAAAAATCGATTAATCGAATCGATGATTAAATCGGGTTTGAAGAATTTTGTTAGTAGTTCACAATTTAAAGATCGAGTTATACCTGTTCGTGGTGATTTATCTGAAAAGCGAATTGGTCTAGATGCTAGAACTTGGTCCTATCTATCATCTAATATTAATGTTATTTATAATAATGCTGCATATGTTAATTATTTGTTAAATTACGAAAATATGAGAAAAGTGAATGTTTTAGGTACCAAAGAAATTATTAATTTTGCATTAAATCGTCAGCTAAAAGAAATCAACCATATTTCAACTACATTTATTTTTGGATGGGCGGTTAAAGAGATTTTATATGAGCATGATAGCTGTGATTCACTTGACTTATTGGACTTTGGATATAGCCAAACAAAATGGGTATCTGAGCAATTGATCAAAGAAAGTATGAAATATGGTATAGCTAACCGAATTTTCCGACCTGCTTTAATCACACCTTCGATTAAAGGTGGTGGAAATAATTTTGACATTGCAATTCGACTACTAGATTTTATGATAAAACATGGAATAGGTGTCGATACTAAGAACCAAGTTAGCTTTATGCCAGTGGATATTACTGCGAATAACATTGTAGCCATTGCTAATTTATCCTAGACTAAAAATATGACTTTTCATATAACCCGGAGAAAATATTCTAACATTATGGATATTACTGATATAATAACTAAAATAACTGGCATAAAATTTAAAAGATATAGCTTAGATGACTTCATTCCGGCAGTAATCGAACGCTGCACGAAAAATGATTTACTGTACCCTCTTCTGGACTTTTTAACAAAGTCTTCTGAAAATATTGCTGCCATGCAATACAAACTTTATAATAATGACAACTACAACAAATACATTACAAAAACAACATATGGAAAAAAAGATGCATCATTAAAAGATACAGTAAAAGGGATACTTTTATTCATGAAAGAAAAGAAATTGATTGAAATCGATTTGTTATAAAAAAAATGAAAATTCTTCAAGACAGAAAACACATCTGTCTGTCTCTCTAATCGGACCAAGCTATATATAAGAAGTCGATTAAGAAATTAGCCATGAGTGGTCGTTTTTTAGTAGTACTTTAGTTTGGAAGGAATAATGGGGACGTTCGTTCTATTTATTTATATAGTAGGTGCGAACTGATACTTAGAGGTCATGCCTCGTAAAGCCCGCATAGATGCCCCCGGTGCACTGCATCACATCATTATCCGTGGAATCGAGCGCAAAGCGATCTTTAAAGACACCACGGACCGGGAAAATTTTTCGGAACTATAACCCAAAAAAAGGCTACTATTGGCCGGCAGGGCAGCTGATCGGGCAGTAGATTCCGCCCTTTTTCGATCTTCGTAACTACCGGCCCTGAGCTTGGCTTAATAAAGATTGAAGTAGATCTACAACGGGTATCGCTACCATTTTAATTTTTATTTTACCTTTTTTGGTCAATTTCTCCACTGGAACGCGGTGGTCCCAGCGGAAACCAATTTCATTCAGATAGCGTGGTAGATGTTTTTTACTCATATAATGGAAGACACCCTGTTTGGTTCGTTCCACAATGGAGTTAAAGGACTCAGCGGTATTATTATGTGTGTCACCTCGGGCAAACTCTTTTTCACTGTGATTCACCCAAGAGTGCGTCGCATATTCTTTGCCAATCTGCTGATAGACAGGATTCTGATCGGTCATAAGTTGAGCATCCGTGTGCACCAGATTTTTAACCAAGGGGTAGACCTCCTCGGCTTTATCACTTTCAATCAAAGCCGAACGCACAGGGCCATGGCGCTCGACGGCAACCAAGACAGCCTGCTTTTCAGTGCCCTTGCCGCGTTTGTGTTTAACCCCTTTTTCATAGCGCGGCTTACCGCCCACGTATTTTTCATCCAGTTCAACAATGCCACCCAGCGGCGCTTGGCCTTTAGTACCCGGGTCCATCATTTCGCGAATGGCGTGACCCATTTTCCAGGCGGTTTTTTGCGCAACACCGAGCCATTGGCCCATAAATACCGAGGAGACCCCTTTGCTGGAATTAACCATATAGTACATCATTTGAAGCCATTTCCATAAAGGCAGCTTTGTGCTATGCAACGGAGTACGGGTGGTTACGGTAAATTGTCGTTTGCACTTGTCACATTCATAGAGTCCTGGTCGCGAGGTTTTTCCGCAAATGGGGTAGGACTTTTCGCAATCGCAATGAGGGCAAACCCGTCCGTTCTGCCAAACGATTGTTTCGAAAAACTTTCTGCAAGCGCTTTCATCTGGAAATCTTGCTCTGAGTTGGTCTGTATTCATAATATCTCCTCCTTTTTTTGGAGAAGATATTATCAGACTAGTGTGACAGATACGGTCACACCGCAGCCTTTTTTTTGGTTATAGACCCGAAATTTTTTTGAGGGGAAAACAAAAGGGTCAAGTCTTCATTCTAGACAAGTTTTAAAAGAGAGTGAAGAATGAAGATCTGACCCCTATGTTTCCCCAGCCGACGCTAAAAAGCCGCGCGGCTGATTAGCGGCGTTAGGCATCAGGAAAATCACGGGAGTAGAACGAAAAGAAATTCATCTTTAATGAGGGATATTGTAATGAAAACAAAACCGTCCAATTCAAAGAAACAGTATTATTTCATTTCATACAGTCGTGATGATCACGTTCGGGTTCAGGAAATCGCTCATTATCTCAAGGGGCATAGAGTGAATTTATGGTTCGATTCTGAGCTGCAATATGGGAATACTTGGTCAGAGGAACTTTCCTCAATGATCGAGAAAGCCGCTGGTCTAATTGTTGTCTTGTCACCCGCAGCCAGAGATTCAGATTGGGTTCAGCGAGAGCTAGCTCTGGCCGACCAACTCGGAAAACCTATCTATCCAATTCTTATTAAGCCCATTCAAAGACCGTTTCTCGAGTTGGTTCGTGTACACTATCTGGACCTTGTCGATGGAAGTCTTCCACCTGATGAGTTCATTTTAAAAATCGGCGGAAAACCTCATGTCAACAAATCTGAGCCCACAAAGCCAGCTAGAAAGAGTGCAACTTCAAAACCTAAGAGCAAAATAATTAAAGATCTTAAGCAATGTTACCTGGCTCATCCAGATATCGGAATCTTGGTTACAACACTAAAAGAAGTTAAGGTTCTCGACCATTCATCACTTAGAGTTCACAAGTCTGCTTCAATGGTTAGGTTTCTCGTGGACAGCGCTATCTCACATGAAAGAAAATTCCTGGTGACTAGTTCCGCTGGAATCGGGTATCAGGGTCCCGATCCATGGCACATTCTAATCTGGAAGATCAGCAGGAAAAAAGGTCAGCCGACTCTTATCTCTCATGATGAGTGTTATTTTGGCCACTCATGGTCACAGGGTGGATGCGCCATATCACCAGATGACAGTAAAATAGCTGCTGCAGGTGATAATACGATCAAGCTCATTGATATCAATAGCTGTGCACTTACCAGCGAATTTGTTTTCGAAAGCAGAATCAACAGAGTCTTTTTTTTCCCACAAAGTGAACTCGCAGGATTCATTCCAGGCTATTCTAGTTTAGGGACCGATAGATTTGTTATCTGGGAACAAAAAAGCGGAAAGGTAATCCGTGAGCTTAAATTTGAGCAAGGGGTGGTAGACGTTGCTGTCCATCCAGTAGAACCTCTTGTTGCCATTTCGTCGGGGAGCCGTGTATCGTTTTGGAACACTACTAAGTGGGAAATAGTCCATCAACTAGACTTTCATGACGATGTTCAGCGGGCATCGTTAGATCCTCTAGAACCATATTTAGTTGCAGCTGTTGGTAACGCTCTTAGTGTTTTAAATTACAAAAATGGTAATTTTATCGCACAGTTCCCTTATAGAGATGAAGAAGTCGTATCGTGCTCTATCGCCGATGGCATTGTCTTGTCAGCACATAGTAGCGATAGGCTCCGAAAATGGTTCTTACCAAAATCGACCAGCTAGGTAGTTCAACTAATTTAGGACAACCGTTGTCGCGAAAGAAGTCAATGATTAAGGTGACAAACGGGTCATTTTCAGGGGATGCTTGTTAAGATTCGGGAAATTCTAAGGGACGTAATAAAGTTTTAAAGTTCAAAGAATTGACAATTTTTTGAGTTAAACCATATCGATATTCATTTTATTTTCATTATCTATTTTCGCCCTACAACAAACAGAAAAATCTTTAAAACTTGAGAACGTCCCGAAGATTCCCCCAATATGCTTGTTCTGTCCGATATGAATAATGATGGTATCTCAAAACCTGCCGGGCCTGATCCATGTGCCGAAAATCGGGATTTGGTTTGAATTTGGGCTTATTATCCATGTTTCATTTCTATATAGGCCATACATGGAAAATTCAAGAAATATTATCCATGTTTCATATCGTAATATAAAGATAGATGGAAAATTTTCCGTGATATAGGGGTGATAGCATGGAAAATTTTCCATCTATCAGCACTGTTGGGTCCTTTAATTCGATAATTTGGTATAGGAATGCAAACTTTTACTTTAGTTTGGGGTCTGTAGGCAAAAAATACGCCTAAAATGGCCGAATTTTCAGTTCAGCATTAATAATATCAGCTACTTAGACGATTTTGAATTTTCCCGAACCCCAAAACTTGTAGGCACACGAATTATAGATTTATTGTTGACAATACTATAAATACACGCTATTGGTGTAAGCAATCATGTATTTGCGAACCACCAAAAGAAAAAACAAAGACGGCAGCATTGTCGAGTACTATCAGCTCGCTCACAATGAGCGTCATCCGGACACCCGCAACCCGGCCGCACGGATCATCCACAGCTTCGGTCGCGCCGATAAACTTGATTACGATTCACTGGCTCGGTTATGTAACTCCATTGCCCGCGTGTGTGGGCTGAAAGTTATCGATCCTATTAAGGACGCTGATCAAGCACAGCAAAAAGGCGCACTTGGCTTTTCTGAGGACTTAAAGCTTGTTCGCACTCTTGCCTTAGGTTGTGTGCTGGTCATTGAAGCTCTGTGGGAGCGGCTAGGCATTGGTAAAGAGTTGCGCGATATCTGCAAAGCCAGAAAGATTAAAATCCCCTATGAACGGGCGCTTTTAGCGATGGTTGCCAATCGACTTTGCGAGCCTGAATCCAAGCTTGGTGTCTGGGATCGGTGGCTATCTAAAGTTTATCTGCCCTCATGCGAATCACTGAAGCTGGAGCAAATGTATGAAGCCATGGATCTGCTTTACGACCATCGTCAGCAAATTGAAAAAAATATATTCTTTCACACGGCCCATCTGTTTAACCTGAAAGTGGATCTGATCTTTTACGATACCACCACCGCCTCATTTTCAATTGATTATGAAGATGAAGATCTCGATGAGCTCGGCGGTGGTCTTCGTAAATTTGGCAAATCCAAGGAAAACACCTGGAGTCCTCAGGTCGTCGTGGCGTTGGCGGTCACCCGTGAAGGCTTGCCGGTGCGTTGTTGGGTGTTTCCCGGAAACACAACCGATTCGACTACCGTGGACCAAGTGCGTTCAGATCTGCGCGGCTGGTCTCTGGGTCGCGCCTTGTTTGTCGCTGATGCGGGCATGAACTCGGAAGACAACCGCGAAGAACTTGGACGAGCCTGTGGTAAATATCTGTTGGCCAGTCGCATGGCCAGTGTTGCTGAAATCAAACGCGACGTGTTGTCCAAACCGGGACGCTACACGGTGATCAAAGACAACCTGCAAGCCAAAGAGGTTGTTCTTGGCGATGGCGAGATGCGCAAACGCTATATCCTATGCTTCAATCCCAAGGAAGCCGAGCGGCAGCAAATACACCGTGCAAAGGTGATTGAAATTTTGGAGAAGGAACTGGCCCGGCATCCCAATAAAAAGGCCACGGCCCAATGGGCGATCGATCTTCTCGCCTCCCAACGCTATAAGCGATATTTAACTATATCAAAGAGCAACAATATCCGCATTGATCGCGCTAAAGTGCGCCAAGCAAAAAGATATGACGGTAAATGGGTACTGGAAACCAACGATGACACCATCAGCATGCAAGACGCGGCCAGCGGCTATAAGGGGCTGATGATTATCGAACGTTGTTTTCGCTCCCTAAAACGAACGCAGATTAAAATGTGTCCGATGTTCCACTGGGTTCCTCGTCGGATTGAAACCCATGTAAGGATTTGTGTGCTGGCATTGCTCATCGAGCGGGTTGCAGAGATTGCCTGCCAACAACCTTGGTCCCAAATCCGGCGCCAACTGCAAACGCTTCAGGTGACAGAATTTTTTTCATTAAAACACCGCTTTTTCCGGCGAAATGAATTGACGACTGAAAT
>Ga0209671_1005439_pt1 | contig 12889 bp, 7 predicted proteins | sample WorMetHERISLAND2_2_FD_187401 | JGI IMG/M metagenome (GOLD analysis project Ga0209671, IMG submission 187401) | Marine gutless worms symbiont microbial communities from Max Planck institute for Marine Microbiology, Germany - Olavius geniculatus... | ecosystem: Host-associated > Annelida >... | reverse complement strand
AAGCGAACGACCTGGCAACAATGTCATTAAGGGCATGATGGCGCTGGGTTCGTCCCGAAGCGTGTTTGCAAACAAAAGCGTGCTGGCCCCAGGCGTCTACGGCTTCTCTGCAAGAACAGGAGTGTGGAACGCAGACGCCCAATCCCAAACGCAAAGCCACCACCACTCGAACTGACTCATCGTCCATACGTCGCCATCCCTAATTTTTCATCAGACAGCACGCAAACAGAAGCAAAGAAATTTTGTATGACCATACTGAGAACGTTGTAAGTGAAAGAAAACTGTCTGGGGACAGCATCATCAGCTGACTGGCAGTATCTTAGCGTCAGTTGCCTGACGGCTGAGTTGTAATGCATTGGCATGTATGCGGCTGAGATATAGTCATACGTTTTGTCGTAATATCCCGGCTCATACACCAACAGGTGGTTACAGCTGTAGCAATGCATAAACACATAACAATACAATAGAATTTTGAGTGAAAAAATGCCAACGGCACCGCAATCATTTTACAGTTAACTGTGGAAAAAAGGAGAATGCATATCAATACAACAAACTGATGTAAACTAGCAAACAAAATCAAAACTTTACATATTGCACACTTATACTGCTGAGTGACAGATGAAATCAGCAGACAATTTTTACAGTTGATTATGAAAAGCAGCTCTGAAAAAATAACAAAAAAGTTATGGTACTCAAAGTTACAACACTTAGAATTCATAATAGTTTTGCTTGTTGGAATATCAAGTCATTTTAAGGGATCATAACCATGTCAAAATTTTTATATTTCTTGAAGATGTTTATTTATTTTAGAATACCAGTAGGTTTCTGGGGAAGGGCAGCTAAAACATCTGGGAAGCAATGTACACTCCCCAGTATGGTCTGTGGACATTTGGGTGTAGAAAAACCCAAAATGCATTTATTAAATGCAAAATTGTCTACAAAATACAAATATGTGAAATACTATAATGCTACAGATAATACTGCATGCAGATGGAGGCCAAAGCTAACGTAATTCAGTATCCAATGCTCCTTTCTCACAGAACCATGAGCCCCCTCTGGCCCCTCAAAGCTCCTCTTCACTGGCCATCCCCCAGTCTATGCTACGTACTGCATCCACCTGCAATGATTTAATTCTGACGCAATGAATAAATCTGACCTAAATCATTCGGACATGATCATGACTTACGATGATTACATAAAAGTATTAGAAGATGTCAGAAATCTTACATCGCCAAAGCCTATAAAATTAATTATCACCATAATTGTGCTACGGTGTTTTTCACTCAATACAGTTTTGGAGCTTAGCCCAAAAAATGTTTTAAAAAGATGCAACTTTATACAACAATGCATTTTTGACAAGACTTGAAATTCTAAATTTCTTATTTTCATCTCCATTGTTTATTAAAGTAAATTTTGTATCGTAAATGACTGTCATTAAATGACTGCTAAACATGCATGTCACCCAATGATGGTTGCATTTTAATAAATATCTCATCTATCTTACTTTATTAATGATCCATTTAAATTAAACTAAAATTAAATTAAATTTGGTCAGTTTTTACAGCATGATCTACTGCTAGCAAAGCAGGAATAAAACCGACAAATGATTAAATGGCATTATTAAATGCGACATCAGCTCACCCAGGTTGGCAACCATCTGATCCATCATGAAAAGAATTTTCACATCGAGACAACCAACTATTCTGGAGTCCATCGAAGCTGAGTCTAATGCGACACTGAGCACATGCTGTAATCCGCAGTTCACATGACAAAGTCCATCCACCAGTGTGTGGAACGGAAGATGGAAAATTCGGTGATACAACAGATCCACTCTCCGTGGCGCTATGGGCAACGTGTGATGACACATTACAGAACATGAGTGATGGCTGTATAGCCGGCTGTGTCCTGACCAAACATCCTAACAAAATACATTATCATAACTATTATCAAATATATTAACACGGAATCATACTGAACACTAGAAATACGTTTTGTGGAACGAGGTATCTGTCCCATTGCCACGCTATATAGCCTAGCAGCCGGGTATAAAGGGGTAGGTGCAAACAGGGCACAATTATCTTTCACGGGGGCCGAGTTGTAGTCAATTTTATCCCAAAATTTGTTGTCATGGCAACAGGGGCCGGCAGGGGAAAAATTTAAATAACATCATCAGATAGCCCGGGACCGAAAATAAGGGGATGGGTGAAAACAGTGCACAATTGTCTTTTACAGGAACCAAGTTATACCGCTTTTAAATCTCCATTGGCTGTAATGCAAAATTTTGCAACTTCTGGTTGGTTGCTATGGCAACAGGGGTCGTTAGGGGAAAATTTAAATAACACCATCGGATTGTGCGACCCCGATAATAGAGGGTAAGTAAAAACAGCGTGCAATTATCTTTTACGAGGACCGAGTTATACTGCTTTGAAGTCCCCATAGGAAGCAACGCAAATTTTAAAAAAATGGGGTAAAATAGGGGAAGGAGTTATCAGACTTTTATTCCAAACAAACTCGATCTTACTTTTCAGGCCCCGAATCACAGTGCAAAATTTCATCAAAATTGAATCAAAATTGCGGCCGTAGGATTGTTTACAGACAGACTGACAGAATGACAGAAGTGATTTTATAATCTGTCTCATGCTATGCTAGAGCAATGGGACAGATAACAATCATTATATGTGTTAACTATATTAATTAGCCTACAAAAATAAATTACACATTGCATCATTATAGAATGTTGATTATAAAATGCAGTCTTTTTTATCAACATTACATCAGTAACAGCTAAAAATAAATGACCACGTAGCATCATAGTCACAAACAAATGTAAAACAATTATAATAATCACATATACATTATCACTGCATTACACTGCATCTCAAATAAAGTACCCCTGACATTTTCAATGTAGCTTGAAAACCAATTATCAGATTTTGATAATTTTTGGTACGAATATTCCTGACACAACTTGCCATCAAATGACCATTCAGTTTCACCTCACCCAACGTTTGTTTCTGCACTATCTGGAGAAAACACAACCAGCAAAATATCACTTTTTTATCCAATGTGGTATGATTGCTTTAATTAACATAACGTATAAAAACACATTTTGTTCACATTTCTGACACTTAGGCTGACATTTCATCCAGTTGTCCTTTTTTCAACTGCCTACAGTAAAATTGCTTGAAGTGTCGGCCCACTATGCAAACACAGGCAAGGAGACACTTCCTCCATTCATTGGGCGACTTCACTTTTTGACTTAGACTTTCGCTCAGCCTTTTCGCTGAGCCAAAGCTAAAGCTGAACGCTAAAGTCTGTACTTAGACCAAAGTTCAACTAAACGATTAAAAATGGTGAAAAACCGGTAAACCTAACAGGAAATAAATCAACCAGTTACGCTTGGACTTGTTTATTTAATTGCGCCACACACACAAATGACGTAATTACGTAACGTCTTACGTCATTGTATAGCCATTACGGCGTTTATTTTTAGTACCAGACTGTTTTAATTTACTAAACTATCCGTGTTAGTCGCCATGTTTTTGCTCAGCAAAATCACTTCACTTTTTGACTTAAGTAGGTACTTAGACCGAAGTTTAGGCTCAGCGAAAGTCTCAGCGAATGTCCAAGTCAAAAAGTGAAGTTACCCATTGACAGCAGTATCGATAAATTTCTGCTCCAGACCAATCCAGGCTGTACCAGTCGCTTCTTTACTGCACAAACATTCCTCAACTTCATCTGGTAGACACACTGCTGCATGACAGTCAAACCTTGTAACAGACCAGCTGTTGGGGCCCAAAGATTAGGATAGATGGAATTTATTGACATTTTTTCATTCATTTTAACACATATTACGCTTGGTCTGCTTTCCCCAGGTAGTGCAAAAGCAGACGTTGAGTGAGGTGATAACTAAAACACTTATTTAATAGCCAGTTGTATCAGAAATATTTCTGCCACAAATTATTAAAATTTGCTAATCTTTCTTAAAGTTACGATCGATAATGTCCGGAATGTTTTTTTTCAGGTTTTCTGTTTATTTCAACACATATTTTGCTTGATCTGCTTTCCCAGGGTAGTGCAGAAGCATACATTGGGTGAGGTGGGAAACTGAATGGTCATTCTGTAGCAAGTTTTGTCAGGAATATTCGCACCAAAAATTATCAAAATCTGCTAATTGGTTTTCAAGTTGCAGTCAAAAATGTTGAAAATGTTTTTTGACACACAGTGTATATGGCAAATCAACACAGTACAGTACTATTAAAAAGAAAAAATTACAATGACGACAAATAACACATATTGTCCGTTGAGTAGTAAAAGTGCATAAACGCACTTATGCACTTAATGCAGCTTTTTATACCACTGTGTACAGAAAAATGCATAGAATATATTGACAAAAGTGAAAATGTTATATTTTCAACTTTAGTTGAGGTATATCCATTCAAACTCATGCAAAAAAGCATCAACTGTCTGCAATTAATGATAAAAGTGCACCAGTACATTTGCATGCTGCTGAATTCCACTGCTGGAATAGAACATTTTTTTACATTTTTTTGTGACTGGATGAAATTCATAAATGATTATAATTAAAACTGCATACTTTCAACATCATTTTTCTCAAATCTATAAAAATGCTACCTATGTACCTTTACAATATGCAATATCCCAAATGACTTACCGCTAAGAAGCAGAGCACAAATAATCAGAAACTGTGCAAGTCCTGAAACAAAAAAATAGCCAAAAATACTTCACTGCAAATGATACATTTATAATACTCATACAAGCCTACTAAATAAAGACTAAAAAAAACTACAAATAAATACAGACTAAAATTGTTTGAAATAAAAACTGCAACCGGAAACACATACAGACTAAAATTGTTTGAAATAAAAACTGCAACCGGAAACACATACAGACTAAAATTGTTTGAAATAAAAACTGCAACCGGAAACACATAGTTAAAGTTAGTTATTAGAATAGTAAGCATTATACAGCTTCTGCCTGTGCTTACTTAGGCCACCAGTAATTCTGGTGGCTTCGGTGAATTCGGTGAACTGTATCTACAAAAGCAAAGCTATTAAAAAGCTCGTATGTCCACAAACAGGCTGCAGCTAAGACAGTTTCCCACTTAATAAAAGTTGTATCTAACTTGATCATAGCCTATTCACAAGTAGATTAATTCCAAACATCAGGCCACTGTTACATAATCAGGAACTAATAGTAGTAGAAATAGCAGCAACAGTAGCAACAGAATGCAAACCTGCAAGATCCATTCTTCCAATAGCAACATAAACCGCTTAGTAAAAGTTCTGTAAAACAACAAAACACACAAAATTTTAGCTCATAAAAGCCCTCCCCCACCCCCAGACAAGACGTAAGCATACATTTAAACTGCACTAAATTTGCAATTTTGTCAGTTTATTTTTTTGAAAATAATTAAAATTGTTGCCACCAGATCTCATCTTTTGAAGTTAAAATGCACCAAATTCGATTTTGGCTAGGGCTCGGCCCCAGACCCTACTGGGGTAGCTCATAGCACTGCCCTAGATCCCCTAGCTGGACTTTAGGGTGCCCTACTTCTTGGGAAAGGAAGGGAGAACAAAGGAAGAAAAAAGGATGGAGAAAAGGAATAAAGAGAGGAGGAAGAGAGAGAGAGGAAAGGGGAAGGGAAAGGGAAGGAGAGGGGAAGGGATATGAGCCCCATTTGACATCTCTGGCTAGGTCACTGTGTCTGAGGACTTCATACAGTCTCCCATGACCCCATCTCTATCCTAAGAACTCAGACCTCACCAGATCTAAGTAGATCTCAGAATTAAGATTTGGGACAGTTAATAATCACCTAGCTGTAGCCATTGGCACGAAACCGTGATGGCTCACTACACTCCCATACTTGAGTTATCAGTTGGGCGGTTAATCCAAACGTTGTCATACTCACACGATGGCTGATCCGCGAGATTTCGATCGTTTATCTGCAACTTTCAATAACCAATGTTTTAACCCGCAACAACATTAACATTAATAAGACACAACTCGAACATTCAAAGATGACACATCAATGACGGACGTAAACAGGTAACAGGCAGGTAACTCTAGGTAGTAATAAACAACAAGTAAGTAAACATAATAAGCTAATATTCATATTCAATCCTCAGTCTACATGTTAAAAAGTTTAACACTGACTACACAATCTGGCACATCATACATGCACATACGTCGTTCGCAAGAAGTTCAGTAGAGTGAAAAAAACAGGAAAAACGTCAGTGGCGTAGCTAGACAACAAGAGCCCTGCGATCATGACGATATAGGCCCTATAGGCCTAATGAAATTTTGTATTCTGTAATCGATCATCCTAAAAAATAAGCGTCGAATACTACAATGACCCTGCAATGAAGCAGATTATTATTATTATTACCGTTATTACCTAAAATTATTACTCTACTATTATTAGAAAACGTAGCCTACGTTGCAGTTAAGACGAAAGGATCTGACAGACAGACAGGCGACGCACAATGCGGCCTTACTGTACTCGGTAATAAGTGAATTTTTCTAAACCAAAAAAACAGCAAAAAAACAAATAATATATTAATATATGCAAATTTATACATATACATGTAATTTCTCATTTCCGGCGAATGGCCTAGCCCGCGCTAATAAATATTCATGAGCAGCATTACGGCAATCCGCCCATCTCGCGCCGTAGGCCCAGGCTGACAAGATTGATATTGGCGTTCTGCTTGTCGAAAGCCAAGTCGATGGACGATCATAAAATTGAGGTAATATTTCGTTTTAATGTCGCCGATTTTCTAGAAATATTGTCGTACTGTCCGCCGGCGATATGTTACACATTTTGTCGTCGAAGTTTTTCATTTAATTTGTGAATTACATAAATGCGATCGCTTTTTGTGAGCACTGCGGCTTCGGCCGTTGTGTAGCCGTGTGACTTACGAGTGCCAGCGATGACTATGCCTGGCTAACGAGTCGCTGGCCGGCTTTTCTATTGCTTCTGATTTACTTCCAGTAAACTTTATTCAACTTCAAAGTGATTATTTTTTATTTTCAACCTATAATAATTATTTCATAGTCCTGTGACTGTACTGGTGCTGAAAATGCCTTTCACAAACATGCAAAATGAATTCTTCATAACAGTAAAAGTGTAAAACCCTATTAAAATGTCAACCTCTTAGAAAATTTATATATTGTTTTGTATTGTTAATTTAATGTTTCTGTTCATTTTATGAACGCTAAAATGTTGTGTTACTTAAAATAGGTTTAATGAAAATTTTTGTCATGCATTGTGTAAGCAGTTTGACATAATTGCAGTTTGTTTCATCGCATAGTTTTGTATTTTGAAGTAATTTACCATCAAATAAAACTTGATCTTATTTAAGTATTTAAGTCAGTATATTACGTGTATTTTAACCATTAATCAGTTGATTGTTTTACTTATATTACAGGTTACTTATTTTTTGTGTGTTGTTTTTAATAGATTTTTCAAAGATTTGCACATATTGTCAGCTGATGATTTTTTATTTGCATTTGGAGCTACTAAGAATATTTGTACCTCTGTTTATTTTTGACTAAATATTACTATAGTCTGAAATGTCATATTGTGTATGTAGGTGGCAAGAGTGTGAATTTTTTAAATTTGCAATTTCACCCTATATTTTTGCTGATACCAGTATTTAAAAAATTTGATGTATTTTTTGTTACAGTTTGTTGGAGAGCCTTGTGGCCAGCATGGCCCGTACACCTTTTACCGAGCTGTTCGGTGTCAAACCGGTGAACGTTCTGTAACATTTCGTCTTGGTCGATTCTTTCGAATTAAGATTGCGTCGTCTAATGCTGTAAAAAATGGATCGTTGTTCGCATTTGGGGAACTTCAGCTGCTGTGGTTGGATCGCAACCATGAAGGACAGAAACTTGCCAGCGTTCGTCTGTATATACTGCCGGAAGACTGCCCTGTGGGAAGACTGTCCACGCATGGACAGGTATGGGTAATTTAACCTGTTTATTTTACCACTTTAGTTTCTAAAATTGTTTGCCTGCTGTCATTGTTTGCTTGCCACAAGTTTTCTTGCTTTATAATGATTATTACATTTATGTTGTATATTTGTACAGATATTATATTTTATGTTTTTTACTGCCAGGTGGTAGTTCTGTGTTAATGAATTTCTTTCATAATAATAACATGTAGCTGCCAACCATTTATTCCTATTTTATAATTACTTGTTTTTATTCAAAACCAGTGTAAGGTGGACTATATTTATGAGAAGACACATTCTACGTGTCTTGTGCCTAAGTCTTTTAGCAGAAAAAATGTTTTTTAATGATTAACAGTTATTGAGTGTGGTGATTATCTGTGGATGATTTTCTCAAATATTATGAAATTATGCTAAAATAGTTGACATCCTCTAGATAAAAAGCAGTGAGAACAGTCTGTAGGCTTTATTTTATTCTATCTAATATCAATTTAATGTGCGTTTTTGAAGCAATTCTATGCTAGTGGCTTGGTGTGATTAGTAACCCGGTTGATTAGTTGGTTGAGCACTGGCAGCCTGTGGTTCATTTAAGACGTTTGTTAGTTAGCCATGCTATTGGATGCAATTAAAGTGGGTCTGTCTAGCGGATCCCAGACGCACCTAAGAACGGCTTCTGTACTATTCTGTAATTGCTGCATCTGTCCCTGGCACATTGTTTTTAATGTGGGTGGGCTGCAGTGCAATGTGTGGCTGGGAATGGGAAACTGAGGGGGAGTACCGTAGGGGAGATGTGAGGCAGTTGCCTGTTGGTGGTATTAGACTGAAGCCGGCCGGTTTGGCCAGCAGCTAGGCCTGCCTTGCCTTGGTCTTTGTGTTCTATGCCTGCCATGTTATGTCGACTGGCCGTCTCCGTGCACCAGTGTCGTTACCGTTAACGCCAACGAAAACTGTCACTCAGTCGACCAGCAGCTTTGGTATTCAGTTGACACACTGCATCTGAGTAAAATATATATACATAGATGTGTGTATAATAATTTAAGAAAAACTACAGTAAAATGCAGTGAAAATGTCAGCAAGCATCTTTATCGGGCGATGAGTTACAAAGTTGCAACGAATGATATCGAATTCGCAGTGTTTGAATTGCCGGTGGGGGAGGTTGAACCCCCCCCAACTGTTTTCTGAACCTCCTTAACACACGTGTCAAATTATGTACAGTGGGGTCAGCTATATACTGTATACATACAGTTTACATCACAATTTTGTTCGGTCTCTGACCTTCAAAAAGTTCAACCCCCCCCCCAGCTAATTTTTCGCAATGCAAACACTGCAAATTCGTTAACAATGACTAAAACAGGAATGGAAAATAACACTAGCTAAAACGAAACTAAGATGAGAAAACGAAAAAATGCTTGAATGAGAACGAAAACGAAAAATGCTAACCTGAAACGAAAAAATCACAACGAAAATGCTAGAGTTGTATGATGATTAGGTGCCTGATGTGATGATATGACTGTTCAAATGGCGCATGTGTTTATGTCAATGAAATGTTTATGCGTTTATGCTTGAAAAAACTAACCGAGTTAGGTCAAACTGAAAATCACACTGCTGTATGCAGCTGGCTCCCGGCATTACACATCTCAATTCCCCATTCCCGTCCCAATGCTTTCTCCTGTTTGACACTTTATCACTGGTAACCTAATAGCAACTGCGACCTGCCAGCTAACAGATGTGATGTGGGAAAACTGTATAAAGATCCATTTGCACCAGTCTGCCATATGCAAATTGGACTGATTTTTTTTAAAGAAAATGGAAATTTATTTTCATTTAGCAGGCTTTGTAAGATCAGCACGTTCTTGTTCTGTGTCAGATTTGACACACTTTGTTGGATATACTGAATGAATTAGCGTTATGTTTTTTTTATTAATTCTCTATCCGTAAGCTGAAACTAATTCCGTGGTTATAAAAATGATTCTCTCGTCTTGAAATTTTTCATTTTGTTGACGGTGAAGTTGGCCGATGGTATTTTATGATTTTGCACATTTCTACGTGCTGTTGCATTCTCCATAACTGGGTCCTTGAACGCATTTGCTGAATAGTCATTGGAGCAGAACAGAATGTTTTTTTCTGACATCGGATGAGACAGTTCGAGCACTGACTGTTAAGACTGTGGTTTAGATAGAAGTGCTTTTAGCAGGTCAGGGCGCGTATCTTGTCGTAGATCTCTGAATTAGAAACACCCTTGTTCATCTAACGTGCTATACATGAGTCAGCGTTGCACATGTCGCGCGCGTTATAGCTGTCAGTTGCATATATCTCACGTGAAGTCACTGATATATCCTGCTATTTGCGCTTTTAAACAGGGCTGCTGTCATCGCGTGTCCTACTTTCCTTTTCTGTGGCCGCATTTGTTGTATCATGAATTACGTGCTTGCTGCAGATCTTTTCATTTTGTGCTTTTTTGTCATATATGCTACATATTTCCATAAAAACCATAGGGAGTGTGATATGGTTCTAAGCTTTGCCATGCTGGTTGACACTTTAAAATGTTCCTATGTTTGCAGATTGATATAGTTGAAAATGACAACTGTTGTCTTTCTGCTTTTATTTTACAGGTTTATTTTGGTGAAATATTGTCAGCTGATATCATAGATGTAAAAAAACGTTTTTTTATTCTTGTCACGTTTTTTAACGTTTCTTATTTTGCTCAACTTTTTTTATTGTAAAAAAACTTGCATTGAAAATCTCAGCAAAAGCTTCGTGAAGCACTTTTGGGATTACAGAAACGAATTAATATGTCATAGTGATGTAGCTTACTTAGTTAGTCCAAATATACTAAATAAAACTTTTTTAACTAGCATATGTAGTTAGTTTAATGCTGTTGTCTTACGACCATACAGCTGAATCAGAATTAAATCAAGTTTTCTTTGTCTAAACTATTATTCCAGGTATACTGCGCTTACAGCATTAGGCATTAGGCAAGAAGTTGAACACATTATGGCCAGCGTTTTTGTTCAACGTTTTTAAACGCTTTGTATTTCTCCTTTAACGTTTTTTTTACATCTATGGCTGATATTGGTTGAACTGCAGTTATTTGTGGCAGATACTTTGTGCTTTTATTGGCTGGCTACTGCTGTATACCGACCCTTAAATTCAGGCAACCTATCTGTGGATATGTCTGCCTGCAGCGGCTATTTTATTTGCCCAAAACAGATTATGAATAGCAAACTATTGAATCATCTGACGTGGACATGAAGTTAAGGTTGAATCTGTTGTTATAATTGGCAGTGAAAGCCTAATTTAGTGCCTCAACGAATTCATAGAAATAATGCTCTGTAAGGCACTATTGCTGTAATTTCGTAATGATAAAAATAGCGCTGAGTACTGAAACGGTAATTACTTGGCATGATACTTATGCGTACAGAAACTAGGCCAATTTTCGCACGCAGACATTACGTATTGTATATAGTCGCTGTACGATTGGCAGTTGAATGTAGAATGGTGAATTAATAGCGCATGCGTAGGTGTTACATTGTTGCCACAACTAGGCCTATTATGCGAGTTTGACTGGCAACCTGGTCAAAGCGAGAGACAGAGCAAAGCAAGGTCTAATTTACGGCCACTGTTAACTGCAGAGCGTGTGCGTGCGTGAGCTGTATTTGCCTTCGTTTGCTCACGCTGTTCAGTGCATATAGTATCCACGCGCACTTTGGTAAGTCTCCTTGATCCCTGATTTCGGACGTCTTGGTTAGAGTCGTACTGAGAGGTGTATGGTGACATAAAATGCAATTTTGCCGCAATGGAATGATTTATTTTGCTGTACTGCAGCATACCGGAGAACAAAATACAAGTTCCTCTCTGCAAGTTCGCGGCGCCACGTTCTGCTCTGTTATAAACAGTAAATGCAGTCAAAGGCAACCGTTTCAAGTTGTTTTATTATTTCATTTTGTTGCACATGTGCAAACGCCATTAGTAGACGTACCGGAGGGCAGTTGCAGCTCAAGGTGATCAGTGAGGGGACGTACGTATCATGGAAAGTGCTCCGACTCGTGAGAGCTTTTCAATACTTATCGGGTTCGATAAATGTCAGCTCTGGTCTTTCACTAGTGCTGATGATCAACGAATTCTATAACAGAGAAATATGTCTCGCAAGTAGTTAATTGTTTTTTCTTTAGTTTAGTGTAATCTGCGTGTGTTTTTGTGTTTAATGCCTGCCTTCGTGATGATAAAGATGTGTGATGCGTAGCCTCTGAAATCTAAACGTAACCAAGGTGTTCGGGTACACGTAGCGTAATACTGACCAGTACGTCACACGATCTGCGTCTGAGTAGAGTGACTGACTTGGAAGTTGGAACAAATAGAAGGCCTATCAACCACATACATACGGACAGACAGAGCTATCACTCGCGGCCAAACAGATCCACCTCCTAGCTGGTTCAAGCCCCTCTCCCCCCGTCGTGTGATGACCACACTGCGAGGAGTCTGCCGTCTTGCATAACGGTGAACTTATGCAAGGACTACTTGACCTATGGGAACAGGCGCCTTAAATGAGGGGAGACATGGGTGGATGGGCTCTATTTATGCTAAGCAGGGCCTCTATTTCTCAAGGATTTGCGGATTGCGGGTTTGAACTCTGAAGTTGCTGACACCCTATGAAGTCCAAAAAGTTGGTGAACTTAGGGTGCTCTGATTATATTTGTCCGAAAACTGGCAATTATTGACTCCGTTAAAAGTATGACATGCAACTCTGTCTTGTAGTCAGGACCAGTGACTGAATTTTGCTCAACTGAGGTAAAGAATAAACTCCAAAAAACTGTTCCTGTGGCAGCGGTGCGGCCAAACTAGGCCTATACCTGTTCTTATTAGTCCGCCCGAAAACGATAGTTTTCGGAAGGTCTTATGTTTTAGCCCAGATG
>Ga0209671_1005437_pt1 | contig 12890 bp, 9 predicted proteins | sample WorMetHERISLAND2_2_FD_187401 | JGI IMG/M metagenome (GOLD analysis project Ga0209671, IMG submission 187401) | Marine gutless worms symbiont microbial communities from Max Planck institute for Marine Microbiology, Germany - Olavius geniculatus... | ecosystem: Host-associated > Annelida >... | reverse complement strand
AGCACTGCTACTGCTGCTGCTACTACTACTACTACTACTACTACTACTACTACAACAACTACTACAGACCTGCCTGGCGTCGGTGACAAACTGTTGCCACTGTGTTCTGAACTCTTTCCCGTTGTCCGTGTATGTTTTCCAACGTTCGAAGTACTCAGTTAGAATACTTCGTCGATCATTCAAATGCTGCACCAAAGCTTCTACAGCGCTCTTGCTGAATTCTACGCAGACTTTTAGCTCCTCGTCGTCACCGGCTTGCTGCAAAAACAACAACTACAACTACAACAACTACCACGACCACTACCACTACCACTGCTACTACTATACTACTATTACTACAACTACTACAGTGCTTCTACAGTGCTCTTGCTGAATTCCGCACAAACTTTTAGCTCTTCGTTCTCACCAACTTGCTAAAAATCAACAACTACAACTACAAAAATTACTACTATTACAACAACAACAACAACACAATAGCTAGGCTTCAATAACAGAAATTAACCACACATCTGTAAAACTCAGATGGTTAAAAATCTACATTCTATGCTAAAATTTCGTACGCAGGTTTTCCTGGTCTATCTAGACTAATTTCAGCGCAATTTAATGTTGAAATATGCATCACAATCCAAATTGCAACAAAAACAAATCACTGAAGCCACCTTTTTAAATTTCAAGCTGTGGCGTGCACTACATGGAATACTTGGCGAACTGCTGACGAGTTCGCCACGTATTTCAAGGACAAAATCGACTCCGTTCGAGCTTCCACTGCGACAACGCCACTGTATGATGTTCCACTCAAGGTGACGCCAACACTTTCCCAGTGGACTGCCGTGACATACGACGAAGTAGAAAAGATGATGGGTTTAGCACTGAACAAGATATGCCAGTTGGATCCAATTCCAACTTGGCTAGTGAAGAACGTAAGCCAGCTGTTGTCGCTTTTCACTGCGCTGCTTTTCAACAAGTCGCTGGCGTCTGGTATTTTTCTGTCCGAGTTTAAGCACGCAGTGGTTCGTCCACTGCTAAAAAAGAATAAACTTGACGTCAGCGATCCAAAGAAGTTTAGGCCTGTATACAACCTGTCATTTCTCTCCGAATTATTAGGGAGGATTATATAAAAAAAATTACAGGCCTAAAAAATTGTGTGAGGTCTTTCACGAGTTGCTGTCAACCACTACTACAACATCTACTACAACAATTACAACAACTATTACAACTACAACTGACAAAAATTATCTCATCTTTGTTAGGTCTTTGACGATTTATTTAACCCTGCTATCAACTATTAATACAACCACTACTACAACAACTACGTCAACAACTACAACAACAACTATACAAAAGCTAGGCTTCAATAATATAATTTAGCTCACTTCCCTGAGGTCATTAGTAAGTTGTTTAGCTTTCCTGTCAACCACTATTACTACGACAATTATTATAACTACTAAACAACTACTACTACAACAACTACAACTACAACTGATAGAAATTATCGCACGTCTGTGAGGTCTTTGACCAGCTGTTTAGCCTTGCTGTCAACGTCCGTCCAATCGGTGTTCATCTTCTGATAAGCCTCATCCTTGTGTTTTACAGAGTTCTCCGGCACCAAAGCAGGGTCCAGCTTATCCATGCGGAGATATAGCTCCAGCGAGTCCATGTCAACCGACAACTACAACAAACCACTAATACACTACAACAACTACTACAACTACTACTGCAACTACAACAACACAAAAGCTAGACTTCAAATGTGGCGTGCACGTTCCCTAATGGCACATGGGCACACACAGAAAATGCTAGAATACGCCACAAAATCTGACATTTCACAAAAAGGTGAAAAAAGTGGGAGAGAAAACAACCAATCATGACTTTGTGACACATTCCATGACAAAAAAAAATTACTACTGCAATTCCTACAAATGATCAAAAATTCCGCTCCATTTTATATCTGGCAAATTAAATTCATGGTTATGGAAAACGTCCGGGAGGAAAACTGTCCAACGGGAATAAGTCTGGGAAAAATTTTTCCTGCAAAAAATACCCTTTGTCTACAGACCAAATACCACACAAACCACTAGCGACAAAGCACTACACAATAAATGCAATTAACAAAACAACAAACTAGATATTTGGAGCAGGGATCTCGCTAACATTCAGTCTCAATTCCTTCCAGATAAGGGCCGTCCTGTCCACAATTTTGCTCTTTGTTTGCTGTTTGTTTTTCGAAAGAATGGAAAATTACAATAAAAAAATAAAGTAGAAGAAACAAAATGAAAACATAAGGCCTTTCGGTACTGCTTATGGGCGGCCTAATAAACAAAAATAAATAAGCAAAGCAGTCGCAGCGGACCTGCTGAACGCGCTTCTGAAAGCTGACGTTGTTGGCGGCCATCTTGATTCTCTTGTCGACAGTTGCCGACAGTTTGTCGAACTGTGTCAGCAAAGTCTTTAGCTTCTCGCTGACTTCTTTACCAGCTGACACGTCCTTCTCGACACCCGATCTTAGCAGTTCTTCAACTTTCACGTTAACTGCGTTCAGTTCTGCCGTCTTGGCCTGCAAACACGATGTAGTAATGGTAGTAGTAGCAGCAGCAGCAGCAGCAGCAGTAGTAGTAGTAGTAGTAGCAGCAGCAACAGAAATTGCAATTGCATGTTTTGGATAGGGGTTCAACCCCAAATCTCCGATCTCACTGGACCCCATAAATGTACCTGCTAAATCCGTTGAAAGGTTTAAGCTGGATGCACCAATCTGACAGACGATAGACAGACAGACAGATAGACAGACAGACAGACCACGCCATGAAGAAATGTGTAGCAACAGGCGGAATTGTTTGCACTCCAAGAAGCGATTTCGCCTAATAATAATACCAATAGTATCACTGGGGTGTACCATAACATCAACTCAGCCTGGCCATCCCTCTGTGGGTAGGCGCAATGAGTACCAGTGAAAACTAAAACGTACATGATTGTAAACAGGCACACCACACGATGCACTAGCCCCGTATCCATAGTCATTTCGCAGTGTAAGCTGGAGTCTGGCCGAAGGCTGAAGAAACGGAGATCAGCACAGAACTATGAGCCTCATGGCTCGAGAAGAACTTAATCTTTCATGTACTTAGCGGTCGGCTAGTATTACCAGCCAGCTGTAGTGTACCTTGAGGTCTGTGAGTAGCGTCTGGTGAGTGTCAGTGTAGTCTTGTGCAGTGGTGAGATTGACGCCCATGTCAGTGTACTGTTTCACCATTGCATCACCAACCGCTGAGTACCAGCTTGACAACTACAACAATAACAATTACTACTAGTACTACAATTACTACTACAACTATTGTGTGCATGATGGCATACTAATGCCAGCTAAATAAAAATACATGGTGAGCCAAATGCAAGACATGTAGCCCTACACAGTTTCTGCATTTATCACTTAATGAATCGTGGCTGTAACAGCGGCGGAAAGACACATGAGCATAGCCAGCGAATTTTTTCTAACAGAAGTAATGTGAATAAGGACTGTTTAGTGTGAATATGCCTAATACTTGTAGTTTCATTATTTTTTCTAACAGTTTATCCCTGACTACTTTAGAATTCCCTGACTTCTCCAGATTTTCCAGGTGAGTGGTCACCCTTACTATTGGTATTAACCTTGTTGATATCGCTGAAGAGGAGAATGACATGTTCTGAAGCACCTTATAATAGTAGTAGTTGCAGTAGTAGTAGTAATATTTTGTAGTAGTAGTAGTGCTGTAGTAGTATCCCATGGCTAACCTTGTCGATGTCATTGAAAAGATGAATGACTTGTTCTGAATATTTGTTGACGTCGAATCTGCCATTGCACATCAACTGCAGTCGGTTACGACGAGCCTCCAGCGTCGACAACTACAACAACAGCAATAACTACTACAACTACCACAACATCTGCCAGCAGTAACTACAACCGACCGACTCAGAACATCACTGTGAGACCACAAAATCATTAAAAACACTGTTGCTTATTTGACACTAATTGTACTCATTTTACGATCTTACATCAACGAACTGAAATGATACATCATCAGAGAGTGAGCCGTTCTGCGTTATGTAGTTACTGAACGTGCTGTTGGCGAGTGGCGTCAACGTCCACCGCTGGTTGCATTCGTGCTCGAGAATGACATTTTGAGCACACGCTGTAAAAAGACTACGTGATGTGACACGTGTGACTTTTTGAGAGCCAATAAGTGCCAATCATATTTATCGCTAACGCCTATTCAGTTAATCATTTTTGAGCTTTCGCACGCACTACCCAGTGAAATTCATTGTTGTAGATAGCCAGACTACGACTTCCAAATTTCACAAGGTAGTATAGCGACACAGTATTAAGATGAGGTAAGCAAACTTTCTTAGCGATGTTGCACGCCTAAAATTATTAAAACTGGCCAATGTTTCATGAAGCTGCTTAAAAATTAAAAGTGGCTTGTTTCTTGAGACACTGTGTAGCAGTAGTACACCTAGTAGTAGTAGTAGTAGTAGTAGTATTTGTAGTAGTTACCGTGGACTGGATACCCTGTGCTATAGGTGCATTGGCTCCTCCAACTTTTGCTATGAGCGTCTGTGCCGAGTGTATAGCAGGAGTTGAAACATCAACCACAGCCGTGGCCAGATAAGAATACCTCTCCGCAGTCATACTACCCATACCAGCACGCTGTAGCTGGGACTCTATCTCTCCCAGCTTCACTGTAGCCTAAACAACAACGACAACAAAAACAACTGTAATAATAGTACTAGTAGTAGTAAGTAAGAAAGTAAGCAAAACATGTAAGTTTTATTGCATCAGTTGCAAAAAATAGCATCTAATTGCACCGTACAAAACGATATAAAAAATTACAAACTCCAGTATAAAATACAAAAATACAATAAAATATGTAATGCATATATATGTATATACTATAAAATTAGGCACAGTAAAAAATCACGGAAACACGGAAATCACGGAAGCCGTGATTTTTGTCAAATGCCGTGTTTTTGCCAAAATGCCGTGTTTAGCCGTGTTTTTGCCAAAAAGTTTTAATTCTACCGTTTTTTTTACGTTTTTTACAATAATTTTTCGTTTTTAATCAACATAAATGGTGTGATTGTAACACAAAAATATTTATTTTACTATTGCTGCAAAAGGCCGTATGCTTTGTTACTTACTGGCTCAATATGTGACCATGACGTCGTTGTAAATATTTGTATTTTAATGCTCCGCAGCGACAAAATTTTACAAATGCAAACTTTGCACTACATGTAATGATGGTCTTCAATGCTGAGCTTTAGACTTTATAATGGTTTTTGGGCCTGTAATTTGACGCCGTGATTTTACCGTGATTTTTGCCATTTTCACAAAAGTTTGCCATGTTTCTTTGCTATTTTTTTGCCATGATTTTCTACTGCCCCTACACAAAATACATGGTGCTGGTAGTAGCAGTAGTAGTGTCATTAGTCGTAGTTGTTGTTGTAGTTGTTGCAGTAGTATTTTGTACGTACGACTTGAGCCAGTGAATAGAACTGGGCGGCCAAGGTGACGTTCTTGCGACGGACTGTAAACAGTCGCAGCAAGTCGTCAACTCGTCGTTGTATCGCCGTCAGTCGTTGCTTCACCGACCCACATTCACCGGAGTCGGACGGCAGCAGGCTGTGTAGCAGATAGTCCGCCGTGGACTGGAGACGATTCACCGTACCTGGTAGCTCCTGGACAGACAGGGATACATGGAGAGACATAAAAAGACACACAGCGACAGAGAGATAAACAAACTGACAAACAGAGAGATACACAGGCAAATAGTAGAATGTAGACTGCAAACGATGTACTATCCCCGAAAACTTCTAAGCAGACATAGTTACTTAGTTAGTTAGTTAGCTAGTTAAGACATTTGAAAGCATCTGTTTAAAATCACAAACGCCGCAACTACTGTCGAAACAGATGTGTCTTGAGTCTGTTGCCGAAAACAGCGAGTGTCTGTGACTGGTCGCGAATGGATGCCGGTAGACTGTTCCACACACGTGGTCCGTCGACGACAAAAGATCGGTCGCCAAACGTCGTTCTAGTTGGTGGGACCTCTAGTTTGGTCGTTGGCGACGACGATCTAATGCCACGTTTACACGATCGAGCAAACATCGAGCAGACATCCAGCAAACATCAAGCAAATATGAAGCATGCATAAAGCATAGCCTACGCGAAGTAATCATCAAGCAAGCATCGAGCAAACATCAAACTGCCTCGTCCAGCTAACATATAGCAGCTCGTCGAGCCAGCTTGATCGTGTAAACGGGGTATAAGACCGGACCGGCGGCAGCGGATCAGGCGGCAGTCATCTGCCAGGTAGGCAGGTGCACGCCCATTGAGGCACTTGTGAACCAATACCGCCAGCTTGAACAAAATCCGTTGCCGGACCGGTAGCCATTGCAGCGACTGCAGAACTGGCGTGATGTGCTCCATACGCCGAGTACCAGTCATCAGACGTGCTGCCGCGTTTTGGACTGGACTTAGTTGGCTGTCGGCAATTCCATAAAGCAACGAATTGCAGTAATCTAGCTGACAGCTGATGAAGGCCTGGACAAGCGTCGCTCAGACATCAGTGGCATCAGTGACTGGATGATCTGACGTAGTTGGCGCAGCTGGTAGTGATCAGCGCGGCAGACAGTCGTGACGTATTCAGTCATCGTTAGTTGACTGCCCACCAGAGTTACCCCCAGATCACGAACAACTGACTGTGGATGAACGCTAGCAGACAGTAGCTGGACGTCGCGGGTGGGTACAAAGGTACAAACACACACGCAGAAAGGCAGATACACAGACTGACAAACAGGCACCAGACAATTTACAATGCCCTGAACGATTTACTGTCCCCGGAAGTTCTCGGGAAAAAAACAGCCAAACACTTGACCTTTCAGTGTTCAGCACTGTTCACCAGCAGTGTTCACCAGGCTCACAAAGGGACATGGCCAGACCTCCAAATTACTACGAACCCGCGACGTCTGTGAAGTTTCCTGGAAAAGATTGGGGCGGTAACCTTCCCCTCGCAGACTGGGATAGCAGTGTCCATAACGTTCTGCACCGGTGTCCTGACAAAACCGGGAACGACAAAACTCGGAAGGACAAAACTTGGACACAGTGATATAGGCTTAAGTTTAAGAAATAAGATTAAAGATAGAGTTATGGTTAGGGTTAAACATAAGGGTCAGGTATATGGTTAGAGATTACGGTTAGGAATAGGGATAGGGTTAGAGTTCGTGTAGTGGGTTAGTTTTGATGATCCAGGTTTTTGACAATCTAGGTTTTGTCGGTACAGATTTTGATAGGAAACCTGCACCAGACCAATCCAGACTTAACGGGTCGCTTTTTAAATTCAAAGCCATTTCTATACGTCATCTGGTAGACACACAGCTGCACGACAGTCAAACCTTGTAATCGACTGGCTGTTGGAGGCCACACATCCAAAGAGATTAAATTTACTGACGTTTATTTGTTAATTTCAACGCACATTTCGCATATTTTGCTTGTACTTTCTTCCTAGTTAGTGCAGAAGCAGACAATGGGTAAGATGAAAACTTAAACAGCAGTTTAATGGCCAGTTGTATCAAAAACATTCGTAACAAAAATTTTAAAAATCTAATGATTTTTTTCAGTTATAGTTGATGTTACTTGGCATGTTTTTTGACGTTTTCGTACATTTTTAAGCAAACAGGTATTTCGTTTGTTCTGCATTTCCCAGGTAGTGCATAAGCAGAAGATGTGTGAAATTAAAAGATCACTTGACGACCAGTTGTGTCAGGCACATTCGTAGGAAAAAAGTAATGAAATTTACAAATCTTTCTCCATGTTGGCGATGTTTTTGGGGAGGGGAGGTGACACAGTGTGATATATATAATCTACTAGTTGACAAACAAAGTAAGTAACTGACCATCAGTTGAGCCTCAATGTTGAGGCATTCTTCCTGCAGCGAATAAGCAGAGTCCAACGAGTCACCGAGATCCTTTTTACTGATGTATACATCACCAACGGTATCCAACCACGAACGCACCTTCACACAAAACCCATCCCAGAGCTACAGAGCTTCACCTGCCATATAAGAAATCACATAGTGTCAGTAAGATGGAAGGCTGCGTTGATCTTAGTGTTGGTTATATACCGAAATAGTTTACCTGTCCCCGATCAGAGTAGTAACCAGGCCCAGCATAGAGCAACTTCAGTGATAAAAACAAGGCTGATATGTTAAGCAAGTGGCTTTATCCGACTATTCAAAATGACAGGAAGGTCATATAAAGGTCATTATCATACACAGCTTGTCTCCTTATCAGCTCCAGTTGGCAGTGACTACTACTACTAGTCTATTACTACTACTACGACGACGACGACGATGACAACTACTACTACAATAACTACTACAATCACCAGGGGTGGATGCAAAATTTTGAAATGGGGGCAAAGGTAGAGAGTGTTCCCTCCCAATTTAAAAAAAAAAATGTTATTCAAAATAATGCATTTTGTGCAAAATTTTCACACTTTCCACTTCCCCTCTGAATCCACGACAGACAACAACAACAACAACAACAACTACTACTACTACTACTACTACTACTACTACTACTACTACTAATACTACTACTACTACTAGTACACACCCGGCCAGCCTCCTGGTCAGCCAATCCCAGCTGTAGACACTGCTGTAGTTGTATGAGTCGCTTGAGCCAAAGTTCCTCCAGTTTCCTCCACTTGTCGCGGAGTATCTGCAGCAGTCGTTCGATGGCATAGCAGGCTGACGTGGTCGCGTGCTGGGCGCTGGAATAAGTGCAGAGTAGGGCAGCCTTACGAATTCTTTCCAGCAGGGTCTGGCCTTCCGCCAGTGTGGCCATAGAAGCCTCCAGCACACCTGAACAGACAGATAAAGAGAAATATACAAACACATTCAGAGAAAGAAAGACAGACATTCCAGCAGAGTCGAGCCTTCTTGCAATATGGACATTGATGCCTTTAATATATCAATCTTTATTCACCGAAACACGGTAGAAGCCACAGACAGAATGACAGATATATACAACAGAAAGAAAGAAATTTAAAAAAAAACACACATGCATACAAGCACATAGACCTATCAGCTAACTTATAGTTAATGTTCAACGTTCAACTTATATTTCATTTAGGCAGAGAGATACAGACACAAGCTGGTAAATGACGTAGCTCGCCACCTTTCAGCATAGCGCTGACGCCATCCAGCGTATTAGAGGTTAATTTAAACGTTATGTGCTATATAAATTCACGTTCTACTTACTTACTTGCTTACTTACTACAGCATAAGCCATGTTGTGCACAGACCGAGAAACAGACACAGCCACGGACACACTGCACGATAGTAAGGGTTGCTTATAACTTGCAGCATCGTGAGCCAATAAAGACAGACAAAACTGATCTCATACGTTTTTTGAGTAACTAGTGTTGTTTTATTTGAGACTAAACTGCTGAAAACACGCTAATACTACTACTATAGTAGCAGTAGAACTCGAAAACAAGAATCACTAAGCACTGATAACTACTACTACTACTGCTACTACTACTGCTAATGCAGCTACAACTACAACTATAACAACTAATACTACTACTACTGACGTTTCTTGAGCTCCTGGTGCTGTTGTATCATCTGTCTGGCCGAGTCAACGTCATGAGCCTGAACCGTGGAAGAACACGCCTCTTCCATTTCATTCATCTTATGACCAAACTACCCACACATACAAACAGAAAGACATACAGAGAGACAGACACATATGCAGAACATTAAAACACAACACAACACAACATACGAGTAGAATTTGCGCTTGAAAATTGACAGACAACTGTCAGTTTAATCTAACATATAAACTAAAAAACTAAAATGTTTTTAATGAAATAAGAGATAGGCCTACTGAAGTAGAAGTAGCCTACAGTTATAATATATAAGATACGGAAATTGGCTAATGTAAGAAAAAACTAAATAGAAAAGAAATAATGAAAACTAAAACAGTGAGAAAACTGAAATAAAAAAAAAATTTTTTAAACCGTGAGCGAGTCTGAATAGCTGTGAAGTCAGTCCGAGCGAGTGTCAGATGTCTATGGAGGGCAGGATATGAGAAAAAGGAAAGTTCTGAGATTGGAATGAAAGAATGATGGGGTGAAGGATGACAAGAATGGTGATGGTGACACTGGTGAGGTGAGATGATCATGGAAGTATGGTGAGTCAGAAAAAGGCATATCAAGACGTGGTTGACGAAGTGAGTGAAAAAGTTGCACACATACAAGAAACCCAGTTGTCGCTAGGCTGGGCCGACCGTACCGCCTATATCCGACGGCCAGAGTCCGACTTCCGGTCGTGGAAAGAAAGCGATTTCCCAGAGTGATTGCAGTCCCATACACGCTACGGTGACGTTGCCATATCGAACGCTAAATCAACGCTGCAGGCGGCAACTTTGCACTCAAAATTGCGGCCAAACCACTGCAGATAGAGACATATTTACTATTGACAGCCTATAGGAACTCGTTGTCGCCCTATCCAACGGCACCATCGCCGACCAACCACGACGTACCGTTTAGCCACAGTACCTGCGTTACAGACAGACAAACACTATCGATCGGCCAAAAATATATCAATCATCTGATCGCACTGGTAAATCCAAAAGCTGAAAGGGGGACGGGTCTGATGGGGGCATGGCGAGTATGGTAGCGTATAATGAGCGTCGGAAGCACGGAAAATTTCTTAAAGGCCTCACCTGAATGGCGCTGGAATGGAAGGCGACGCTTTGGTCCAGGAGCATCTTGCGGTATTCCATCTGTTTGTTGACGTCGGCCCACGCATCAGCCAGCGGATGAATCGACACTGTATCGGCCACTGAGCCTCCATCTGTAGACGGCGCCTTCGTCAGGATAGCTGCCACTTCCTTCTGCTTCGACTGTCAGCCAATATAGACAAGACAGAAATACAGATTTTCGACAGCCCTGACCCGAGCTTGCCGTGGCTATGAAATTTTTTAGAGCTATCGAAGCGTTATGTTTTTTTAACGCGTTAACACATTGCGTTAATTTTTAACGCATGCGCTAACGCGTTAATAACGCATCATTAATATTGCTGATATTAAGATCGGTTGAAAAATGTGGGAGCTGTGGGGGGTCGAAATTTCGGCCTTCCCATTGACTTGGCACATCGCTTACAACAACAGCTTGTTGCTACCGCACAAGCCGTAATTGTAGGTAGGCCTACACTAGGCCTACTTCGAGAAAGTGGCTGAAATGACGACCGACGAACTCGTGGCTGTGTCGCAGGACCAGAACCGTGAAATTGGTGACAGAACGGCAACAAAACAATTTTTAATTATTTGAATATTATTCGATCGTCAAATAAACGTAGCTGAATGGAATATTGAAACTCCTGCTTCACAGAATTAAGAAAATTTACGTATGTGCGTTAATTCTTTTCACGCGTTAACGCGTTAAGTTAACGCGTCAATCTGACAGCTCTAGAAATTTATATCCATATTCACGGATTTTAGGCGGATATGAATGTTGATGGCAAGGGGGCTCTGGGGCGCTCGCTTCCGCTTCCCCATCATCATCATCAACATCATCATCACATTCGTTTAATACATTAACTTGACAGAACGAAGCATGTGCACAATTTAGGCCTACCATACAGTGAATATAAGAGTTTAAAAGTCCACAAGACTATGTACAAATGTTGCAAAGACAAGCACGTCAATTGAACACTGATCATCATAAAATCAGCTTAACAGCAACAAAATTGGAATGTCATAGGCCTAAAAACGACGTTTAGAACTTAATAACTGTGTTCATATAACATACGAGTGACAAAATTACAGTCAGATAAATACGTGCCATGCTCGGGAAGCAAAAGTGTGTGCATACGACGCCTAAGATTATAGTGCTGCGACGCTGTAGATGATGGTGGCAATAGACTGTGTAAAACATGGTTGCAGTTTGAAACAGTTTTGTTAAACAATAACTCCAACCCCGCTCACGGTCTTCGATCGGCCTCGATTTTCACCCCTCGGGCCGCCCCCCCCGAACTCCAATTTCTGGCTACGCATATGGACTTCATTGGTTGCGCTGTTACTTTAGCAGCTACGCGAGCTACCATTCACTCACACAGACAGACAGACAAACGGACAGACACGCAGAGACAGGCTACACACAAAGACGATGAGAAATCCTAGAAGCAGAAAGAACGACAGACAGACAGAGCGACGGCGATGCTGCTGTAAGGGAGGCAACGAACGCCCGGTATTTTTACAGCAGCACGGCGTACAGGCGTAGGCGTAGGTTCCAGGCGTTAGAACACTTGCCCTCCTATCCCCCTATGTACTGCTATAGCAGCAGGCCAGACAACCGGTGTTCTGCAGTCGTCATAAAGTCAGTAACAGCCAGGTGCGTAGCTGGCCCGCGAGGGGTCCTGGGATCGGGACCCCTTGAGGTCAGGAGGATGACTCAGGCTGTAAGTCATGCAAATCCGGGGAAAGGTGAAAATTTTGCTCTCCTTCCCCCAGTACAACAACTCCTTTGAGAAGTCGATTTTCTTACCAAAAGTACATCAGAATCCAGAATTGAAATTTGTTTATAAAAATTGAAAAAGTTTCCGGGAGGGGGAATGTTATCGTCCTTGGACCCAACCACTGGAGTGGGCGACCCCCAGTGGCGGATCTGGCATGGAGTTGGAGGTGCTACAGAGACATCCCCAGATTTAAGCTGCAGCACCCTCAGTTTAGTGTGCATAGCCAATGGAAAGTTTTATCGCTGATACTGGTACAAGTAAAGGCCATTCTGTCCAGACAAGTTCGGGGTGGAAGAAAGCATCACCAGATTTTGGGGACTAGAACCGCCACTGGCGACCCCCCCC